>Ga0307507_10001273_pt1 | contig 56514 bp, 18 predicted proteins | sample 7_EM_MG_FD_207223 | JGI IMG/M metagenome (GOLD analysis project Ga0307507, IMG submission 207223) | Populus trichocarpa ectomycorrhiza microbial communities from riparian zone in the Pacific Northwest, United States - 7_EM | ecosystem: Host-associated > Plants > Roots > Unclassified | place... | reverse complement strand
GCTTCTACTTGGGTTAGCATGCTGCAGGCATCCTAGCTAGCGTGATTTTATTAGCAAGCCCCACCAAAACACCTCGATATTGCGATGCCGACGAAATGCTGCCCAAGGCCACCACTACAAAAACACTGAATATATTTTTTTGAGGAAGTTGGGCAAGAAGCCGTAATATATAACATTATGGCCGTACGTTCCTCTCCTTCCTCCATTAACCAGCTGCTAATTATGTAGGAAAAGCCTTTATTAGAGTCCTCCCCCGAATCCTCCCCACCTATACGCTTTATACGCGTTCTTAACATTAATAAAGATAAACCAGTAGAGGATCAGCTTAAGGTTATAAGGGAGGACGTGTTATATACGTCAAATAAGGTAGATTAGATGCTACAGGTAATAGAACGGTTTAATCAGCAATTGTTTAGTATAGAGGCGCGTTTAAAGGCAGTAGAGGAGGGTTTAAGGATAGACGCTGTAGTAAAAGCTTAATTAGCTCTAGAGTCTTAATATCAGAGGCGTAAAGAAGTAGAGGATTAAAAATAGTCACCTAATCATTGCCTACTAAATAAAAGTCATCAAAGCACCGTAGGTATAGAGGAAGCCTACAAACCTCGCATTCGTATACTGTTCGCCTTGTCTTTACTATAAGCTTCCTTACGTACTTCTATCTATATATCTAGCACGTTGGTAAGCTCTTATAGCCTTACTTCTTCGTATAGCACTTAATATAGCGGTAAGTTCGCGTTTTACACCGTCAAATCATAGGTAGTGGGGTTTTAGCAGTAACGTAGGTGCTTTTTTAATTTATTTTAATATTTTTATAACTAGGCCTAGTACCAGGTTTATATTACCTATAATTTAGTGATATTAAATAAAGAAGACGCTCAGTATCTTCCTTATTTATGCCTATCTACTGACTGCCCATAATAATAAGGTTCCATACCAATCGTATACGGAAGCGGCGATGGGTTTAAAGGAAGGGCTTGCTTAACATTTAGAAGATCTTCTTACTAATAATATAGGCGTTAATTATAGCCGCATTAAGCGCCTAGAAGAATAAGGGCATCTAAGTGCGCACAGTGGTAATCTGGGTAGTGTAGTAGCTTTAAAGTTAATTATAGATATTAACACCGCCCATCCAGTTATTATAGTTGATAGAGAGCCTAGAAAGCGTTAACTTCTTAATTAGATTATTACCCCAAACATTAGCTACCAGCTTCTTAAGAAAGGAACTATATGCTCACAGCCGGCGCTAATTAACTTCATCAACATCCTTATTGCCGCATGAGTGAGCTGTTGTTAAAAACTATACTAAATTCTTATCCTGCCACATAATTAAAAGCACTGAATCAGCTGCGCCAACGACTATTTCTATAATAAAGTTGAACGGCAGCCTTGCCTTCCTTTTATTGGCCCTTTTATGTACCTCTGGATAGTCCTTTAAGTTTGATTGAACTGTGCCAGCTGCAGCAATTCCGAGTCGTCGAAGCACCTGGAGCAACGGAATATTCGTAAAGTAGTTATCTAAAAATAGGCAGAATCGACGGGCCTGAAGAGAAAGCTACTGGGTAAGGTAGAGGACGCACTTAGAGGTCTTTAAGAGGACAATATCTTAGTGATCTGTTTAAGAAGGAAGCCCAAAAAAGCAGCCAGGTAAAGTAAATATAAAACTATAGCAATATCCATATTAACAAAGACTTATTATTTTAAAGCCTTTAGGTACTGGCTTACTGGGCAATTTAATTATAGCTATAGATTGTCTAGTAAACCTCACTATTATCTTATTAAAGCTAACCATAGATCTAGGTATAATGTACTTCCTAAATGCCTTACCTAGAGGAGTTGTTAACAGCTCAATTTTCTTAAAGATTTGGCGTTTAACGCCTTCTGGTGGAGGCGGTGATATATAAAAGAAGCGCTTAAGTTACTCCCATCTTTTTTAGCCCATAAATAAGCTAATTAGGTGCTGAGGATATTTAAGATCTATTACCCAAAAGTCCCGCACCTAAGGAGCTTTAAAGACGCCTATATAGATAATAAGTCCTACCTAAATTATTAACTCGCCAGCAAAGGTCTCCTTCCACATCCGTGATTGTTTACCAGCGTATTGTCCCAATTGGTAATATCCGCCGGCATTTTAGGAGGCTGTATAAAGGTTTGTATTAATGGCAAGCTTCTTAAATACACTAATACTGAAGAATAGTAGAAACACTCGAATTAGTAGGTCCCATCCAGATTTACACCTATTAGACGTCATACCAATCTGATTTACTAGTGTACAGTAAGCAGAGCGCTTAGTATCCTTATTTTAAGCAGAAAGATCAATAGATTCGGCGCTTACGCTAAAGCCGCAAATAGGCTTACCAGCACGCCGAGCAGCGAATATTAACTCCTTAGGAAGGTTGACAACTTTAAGATCTAGTTTAGGAACGGCAGCCATAGGCTCCCACGTAGTAGAAACGGTAGGAAGGCCCATTCTTATAACTTCTTCAGCTAATAGCTCTGGTAATTCAGCCTTATCCACCTTATCCACCTTATCTGCCTTATCCTCAGCAGTCTCACTATAGGCCTTAAAAATAGCTCCTACTTCGTCCTTAATATCCTCCACCTAGGTACTCGGCCGAGCCTCCTCTTAAATATCCTTACTCAGCGCCGCCACCTGCTATATAAGTACTGGAGCCACTAAAGCCTCTAGAGGCTGTATAACTACTTCCGCCAAGCTATTATGTGTATACTGCGTTGCTTGAAAGGATTGTGAATAAGACTTCTATGCTTAAGGTGCTTTTGGAGGCTTTGTAGGCCTTGGAGCTTTTGAAGCTTTTAGGGCCTTAGGAGGCTTCAGAGCTAAAGACGCACGACGTTTTCTAGGCGGTATAAGGACGATATCTTGCTAAGGGTTTGATTAAATAGGCAGCAATAATATTAAAGCTTTTTAATTAACTATACTACTAAATATTCTATACAGGCTTCCTAGCCACGTCGCTGCTGCTCACCACAATATTTGAGCGCGGATAAGGCGCCTATACCCCTACTACCGAGCAATCGCACTGATCAAGGCTTCAACACCAAGCTATATACGGTATAGAGCCTTTAGATTGGCTTAAGGGCTTGCATATACGAAAAGTGCAAGAAACGGTTGCCTAACTATGGGATTACGTCTACTAGGTTATCTTGGCCATTAATCCACCAAATCTTAAAAATTTCTTAACGCTCATAGGATTGCTAAAGTGCCATAATATCAATTATAAGACGCTTCTCCTTTATAGTACCAAGCTTAACTAAATATTTATAAAGAGAATATAAGTTAGTGTATACAATTGTAGGAATAGTAGGAAGTTCAAGCCGATCTATAATTATCTTAAGGGTAGTTCCAATTACAATTACCATATTAGCTCCGCCAACCATTCTATATATCTCTAACGCTAGAACGCTTTAAGTGACGCGCTTACTCTTAGTTAAGCTCTAATAGATAAGATTGCTATAGATTGTAAAGTTATTCTCTCCAGTAGATTTATTTATAATAATAATCTTATATCCTAGCTGGGAGCTAAAATCTTTATTATTTATAAATGACCTATTAACAAATATAAAGAGCTTAGCGGTAGGAAGGTTAATAGGCATATAAAGTAGTCCCTAATTAAGATGGTTTATTTGCTAGGAAAGGCGCTTATTTAGGGCAAGAACGTCCTCCTTAGTTAGTTCCTGGTGTTAAGTGGTAACAGAAAGATTAAAGGAAGCCTTAGGTTAATAGATAGAAGCAATATAAGCTCCGCAAGCGCGTTGCTCCATATATCCTTACTTTGGAGAATTAACGTTAATAACGTTAATTTTCTTGCCTTGACCCTTCTGACGTAAAGCAATGGAGTCCTTATTTAGGGAGAGGATGCATCCATTAAAGAGTAATAGTATTGTTGGGTTAATTCTCTCCTTTAGCTTTACTATAAGATTTGCCTTTACTAGCTCATCTTCTTTAAGAGCTAAGAATTGGTCGTCTCCTAAAATAATTATATCGTTGGTTTATATGCCAATAATTCCAAATAGAGTTCCTATAGTTATAATAAGGAAGTAGGGGTTAAATATAGAAGTCATTATTAAAAGCTTCTCTTTATAGTGCTTACTATAGGTAGCCCACCAGTAAGTTCCTACCTCTACAATTCCATATAATGGCTTAAGCATAACTATAATTATATCTTCAGGATATTGGTGGCGAATTTATTCTAGAAGGTATGCTAATATTAAGCGCTAAAGGTATGTTTCTAATTGGGTATAGGCCTAAGTAATATCTTATAAATAAACCGTTATTCTATTCTTTATTAAGGAGGGAGCTAGCGCAATAATAACTCGCTAACTAGCTCGTTAAATCATAGGGGATTATATAAGAATTACTTCCTTACCGTTATTGTTATAACCTTAGATAACTAGCCTTAACTTCTTAAATAGGGCGTTAGTAGCTTTACCCTTAATCTTATTAACCATTCTTAACTTAAAAATGCGAACTCCATTAAACTTAGTAGGGTTATACTTCTTAAATTTAAAGACTCCTCTTATAATAAGACTATTAATCTCCTACTTATTAAATGCTTAGAAAGGGGCTCCTAGAGTTATAATACGGCCTTCCTTTTAGAGTTGTTTTATAAGCTTAAAGCCCGCCTTCTCTTTAGCTGTTATAAAGGCCATTAATAACTTAACTCTACTCTTAATAGCGGCAATAAATTGCTCTTTAAAATTAACAAAATATTAGCAATTTTGTGATCCTTTCAGGCAACCTCTACCGCGTTATAGTTGCGGTATATCTACTACAATTATATCAGAATTGTAGTCGCCTTCTAGAGCACGTTAATTATAGTTCTCCTCTAGAATATCCTCTAGGGTATCTTATAAAGGCTCAAAACTATTATCCCTATAGTAGGGCTTAACAACAGTTAAGCGGAATTAAGTAGGTCTATAGGGCATCTAAAGAGTATAAGTTTAACTATTAATTACAATAAGTTTATATAGGCCTAACCAGCCTCCCTTCTTACGCCATACCTATACTTTAGATTGGAGTGGCAGATCTATTATTATTAAGGTGTTTAGACCATTTCTTATTCTTAGTGCGTTGTTAACCTAGTACGTGGCATAGATGCGGCGCATCTCCTTTATTACCTTACAGATAGCCTTAGCTTATTACATAACAGATAGAGATGGTAGAGAATTATTAATCATTTAAGGGTAGGCGCTAAAGACTAGCAACGTAGGTACAAGCCTATCTAGGCTAGCGAAATCGTTAACAGCCTTAATAGCCATCTATAAGATAAGCTCTTCGCTAGCGCCCTCTAGTTCCAAAGAAATAATCTTATATACTTAGCGTAATGGCGTATAATATTGTTCTACTTTTCTAATACTATTATATGCCTTAATAGGGACTTCCTTAACCTTAATTTCTATTGCCTTTACCTATTACCAAAACTCTATAGATAAGAAGTTCCTTCCTACATTATAAATAACTTAATTAGGGGGTCCTAGGTAGACATCAATCCAGTACAATTAAAGAGTATCCTATATATTCCTAGCTAACATATCCTTTAGGAAACGTGCGGCTTAAAAGGAGGTTAAGAGGTTAACAACTTAGAGTACTAGCTTGCCGCTAAGATATATAATATTAATAATAATATAGAAGTTAAAGTTGTAGTTATCTTTAAGGGTAAACTTAAATTGGCTAAGGGACTTCTAGTTTATTTAGCAGTAATAGCAGTACTTTATAAGAGGCTTAATCGTCTTAGCCTTAACTTTATAACCTGCTTACTAAAGAACCCTAAGTAATTTATAAACTAATAGGTAACTAAAGCGATAGTATAGTTAATATAACTCTAACTTAGTTAAATGGCTCTAAGCAACACTCCTTTCTGGCTGTTAAAGGAGCAACTAAGGGTAACCCCACTTGCATATAACAGGCACCCAATTATCTCCCTAAACAAGTATATTCTTAAGGTTATTAAGCTTAACGCCTAACTTATCTATATCTTAGATGTAGAATAGAAACGGGATATTTACAGGAATAATATAGAAAGTAATATATCCTAACAGGGTTTAGACCTTAATTATACCAAGAGAGATTGCAGTACCCTTGCTAAAGCAAATTGTATATTAGCCTGCCGTTAATTAGTTAATCTAAATAGAGCTATTAAGCTGCTAAAGAGCTTAAACTTAAGGTTCTCCTACTATAGATACTCCTACGGCTTCAGTATCTGGTATAATACTATAGAAGATGTTCGCTAAGTATCTATTATTAAAGGAGAACGCAGAACTTTCCTTTAGCTCATTAAAGATATCTAACTTTATAACAGAATAGAGCGTAAATTAGTCATTAGGGATAGCAACAGTTTATATGCCATTTACCTCACTATACTCAGTAAAGTATTGGTTGGGAGAGTAGTCCTTAATTTCCATATCTATAAGGAGCTATTCGGCCTTATTAACCTTACCCTTAAGGTCTTCTTCGCCTTTATATTAAACTAGGAAGCTTTAGAAGTAGGCCATAGTAACCTTATAATTTCCAACGTTTTATGCGCTCTGGCGAAACTTATTATATACCTCCTTTCGTCTATTAAGAGGGTGCCTAGTTAACTAGCAATTTAGCTTCTTATAAACGTAGCATTTCTTCTATTAATTGTTTTAAGATAAACCTCCATAAGGACCTCTATAATTACTTTATAGTCAACGTTAATTATACCCTCTGCCGTATCCCCTACCCTAGCCACCATATATTTAATCAGTCCAGTTATAATTATATTAGTCAGCCGGGTCAATTAAAGTAGGTTAGGGTTAGATATTAAATTACTATACTTCTTAAGAGCGCAGAGCGGTGCCAATAGAGGATCTTAATTAAGTATATACTCCTTTATAAGTATTTACAGGATTAAAAAGAGTAAGATTGCATTCTTTAACACCTTGGTATACACTAATGACTTAATCGCGTAGGCTAAAGTCCTCTTAATATAATTCAGATAAACCACGCTAAATTATCTAAAGTTAGTTAAAGAGCTTTTAAAGACAATCAAGTTAAGAGGCATCTAGATTTATAGTAATAATTCTTAGGAAGGTAGTCTCTCTCCACTCCAACATATACTGCTGCTTATTCTCTTCTGTTTTAAAGTAGCATCTTATCTCATATATTATTCAGTTAAAATTATATCCTTTTCCTACAAATAATTATAATAGAAGGTACTGGCGCGGCCCTTAAGCATAACGGAATAAGCATTATAATATTAGTTAGGTTCCAGTCTAACCTTCTAGCAATAGTTATAGAAGATACGCAGCTTTAAATTAAGGATATTATACAGTTCCCCGCCAAACCTCTTCTCCTAGTTTAAATAGAGCTTTGTAAGCTCTATAAGCATTTTTAAGGTGCCTTTAAGTAGTATTAGGCCACGTTAAAATTATATTAGAGATTAAGGTGGTGATTGCTTTATAGGCTGTAGTAGAGATATAGATCTTAATAGAGCACGGCGTGGTACCTAATCTTGCTGTAATAAAGTTTAAAGGTTATTAAATCGCGAAGCAAGGGGATCTTACGCTTGCTCTTATTTAATAGTTAAAGTTATAGGTTAAATTAGTAGATCCTAGGGAGCTAAAGATAATAGAAGCGATGGGTACGGAATATAAGAACTTGTGCCTAGAGTAATAGAATTTAAACATGTCTTTATTAGTGTATTATTCAGATTCCATTGTAAGTTAAGCTTCTTTATAGTGCGTAGTTAATGCTTAATCTCTTATAGAGTCTATTTATGCTCTTCTTTTACATTAATAACTTACTCCTAAATATTGTCTCTAATAGCGCTTCCATCTATAGGGACAAATACTCTATTCTCCCAAAGGAAGTTATGGAAGTCTTATACAATAAGCTTGTTCACAAGAGCCTATATTTCCTTTATCCATCTAATAAAGTCCTCCTTTATGCAATACTATAGCATAGTATCGTTGTATTCGCTATCTATATAGTATACCATGTGGTATAATAAGAATCCGTTTAGGTCCTTTTGCTTGGCGTTTACAGGGTCAATGTCTTTGTTCCATATCTTTAGGTTAATGTCTTCCTCATACTTCTTTAGGTAGGTTAACGCCATAATAGGTTAAAGGTAGGTAGGGTTTTCAGTTTTATAGAATCTCATAGGTTTGCTATCAAGAGGTAGGCAATTTAAGATATTGTTTAACGCGTTTCGGACATTAACTTGGGACCCTAGGTTCAGTAACACTTTTAACCTAAAGTACTCAACCAAATCTTTGTAAACGTAGTTGTTCTGCGTAATAGACGCAACTTGGTATCTCCTAGTACTCAGTAACACTTCTATTACTAGTTTTCCGCAAGTCTAAGGTAGCACAGTATTACCGGGATCCATTCTATATGAGCGCATATAGCACCCCTGCACGAGACTGTCTCTTCTATTGAAAACCTTACTGTTCTATAGTTATGTATTTAACCACTAATTAGTGTTGGTTACATAGGGTGGCTTACCAATAACGACTACTCGAGTAGGTTACAGTGATGTTGGTTTAATAATGCATTCTTATATGGAATTGAGGAAGGGCGAAGAGCTTAAGGCTCCTCGCCACGCTAGTGCCGCGACGACACGTGACGACCGCTTGCCCTATTCCCGACACTTAGTCTATCTAGTAGCTTCTCTAAGCCTTTTCCTATTAAAATCTAAATAGCAACCCTTAACGCGCAAGTATGTGGAACTATTTAAGACCACTATCTCCTCGCTATAGCTGTATTTAAGGCATTTTCTTACTTAAGTGCCCGGACAAATAGAATAAATATTTAAGTTAGGCTTAAATAGAGCCTAGAGTAGGTTATATGTAATCTCCCCTCTCTTAAGTAGCGAGAGGAGATGTTTGGTAGCTGACTTATATATAGTATTAATATAGTCAATTAAGAGGCTTAGATGTTTTAAATTCCTAGTGTCCTTTCCATTATCTCTATAGCTTTAGTATAATTTTAGATTTAGAAGAAAATGATATAGGACGTTCTTGTTAATCTATGTGGAAAATAAGCTTAAAAAATGGGCAAAATCTATAAGGTTTGCTATACCGAAGGTATATCCTCTGCAAGAGAGACTAAGTGTTATGATAACGAAGTATTATATGCGAACACTAGATAAACAAGCATCAGATTCGTGGAATTGATAGCTATATATAGCTGTTGTGGAGACTTAAGAGGATTGGTAGAGAGCTTAACAAGAATGCAGCTATGGGCGAATCTATATAGGGGCAATTGGGGCGGACAAACTAGCTGCCGAGCGATATTAAATAAGGAAGTAAACAAACAAAGAAAGGAATCCCATGACGCCAGCTACGCGCACCGCGTAGTGCATGTAACGGACAGTCCCGTAACACTAAGCGTATATCTTAAAGGATTACCCTTAGAATGTCTTATAACAACTTAGACTTAATATTAATATAGGAAGTGGGTTCTTTTATTAACTTATCTGCGCTCTTATTAATATAGAAGAGACCTTATATAAATTCTCTATCCTTATTAATCTGGACTTAAATAACAAATATATATTGCTCTAGTTTATTTACCTCTCTAGTTAGCGTCACTAGCTTGGCAATCTTGTATTTATAGGCTTTTTTATCCTAGCTGCAATTCTAGAGTGTTAGCTAAATCTGCCTATGTCTCCCTAATTACTTATACTTTGTCCACTTCCTTATATACCAACTTTAATGTTTAGTCTTTAGCTTCCTTAGGGTCAAGGTTATCCTTAGCTAGACCTTTAGGAGTCTTAGGTAAGGCCTTCCCAGCGATAATTATCCTAATAGTATTAACGACTTGCTAAGCAATACGCAACACGACTATATCCTTGCTTAGTAGTAGATTAGGGCTGCTTAGAGAAGTGTTTATAGGGCATGTGGTTAAGCTAATTGGCTTTATAACTTTAAGCGTAGTGGATATTTGCAAATCTTTAACAAGGTGCTGGTTGTTAGGAAGGTAAAAGATAAGTTTTAACGATCTTTAATATAGCGGTTGCTCTAAGTATAATATGGGATTAAGTAGCTGAGAGAAGTGAGAATAGTGTTATGGTCTTAATCTCTCTAGGACAATCGGCCCATTCTTATACCTTTTAGCCTATTACTTTATACCGCGAATATTTACTGCACCCCTCTATAGTTATATAAGCTTTCCCTTATCAATCCTTAAAACCATTAGGTTATACGTATCAATATCCTTTTAATATATTGGCGCTTAATTAAGTAAGCTAAGAAGTATATGCTGGTCTTTATTGTATATATATGCCCACAGGCTTATATTTTAGATCCTTAGATAATCCATTATAGAATCTTCCTAAGATGTTAGAGCTTATTAAATAAACTTTTTATAGAAGGATGGCTTGCCTAGGAAGCCTAGGTGAAGATCTATAAAGTAAATAGGCTAATTAACTTTAAGAATATAAATATTGGAGGCTTACTTTTACTCTAAGAATATTTAGACGTCCTTATATAGCGTAGAAGTATAAAGGGGTAAATAAGGTTAGTGGATGTAATCTTAAGGCTTATATAAAGTAGTAATCCAGGCTTATAGGTTGCCGATGTAATCTATACTATACATAGTTAGTCTCTCTAGGCGATGGCGCCTTAGGAACTTTTATAAAAATTTCTCTTAGCAAGAGCGTAGGGCAAATTAACTCTGTGGATTAAATGACTTACAAAACTGCAAACAGCGAAATCTATTGCAATGGCTTCGTCTAACCGGCGCGTGAATTTTATTTAAAGTTAAGGCAGCTAAAATTACTCTAATATTTGGTTTGGTAAATAGGTATAGGCGTATCCCTACCAAGCAATAGTTTTCTTATATTTCTGCGCTTTGAAATTCTAACCTTACTAATGTTATACTCCACTACTTTTATGCTATAGCTTTGACAAAGACACTGCAAGAGTCTATCTTAGAAGATGGGGTATTCTATATAGAAGATTCCGTTATTAGAAAGAGAGTTAATAAGATTGCAAAGAAGGGTTTCCTATTTAAAACGGAAGAGGGCCTAGATTTTTACAAACTTAATACTCTTAATAATAAGGTAGGAAAAAAAAGGATATCTATAAAGGCTATATTTAATATATCCTAGCGTATCCAAAACGTCCTTAAGTCCTTTTTTAAATGGTTATACCTAGGATTCTATAAAGCGTTCGGTCGCGATTTAGGTTATACCTTTTCCTTTTTAAATAGGACAAAGATTAAGGCCTAGGTCCTTATGGTTTAGCTATAAAGTAGTAGGTTACAAATAGTATTCTATAATGGGTTATACCTTTAATTATTAGATGTAGGCCCTACGGCAAATAGTCTACTAGAGATCCCTAATAACCGCCTTAAGATAGCGGGCATTATACCTACCAAAGTAGAAATAAAGGATGGAGGCCTATAAGCTCGCTTCGTCCGATTTTATTTATATATGCTAATACTTACTATAAATAGAGCTATACTAGATGGCTAACTTGGCTTTAAAATCGTACAGGGATTTGCTATTATGTTTGGATTTATGGTAGAGGAAGAGCTTAAGAAATGGGCGAAGATAAAACTCTACAAGTACTTATACTGATTCATGTCGAACTTTAATTTATTATTCCAAATAACAATACCCGGCAGTTTATCAGTATTAGTGCCCTCGCATATTATGTCGTTGATAGCTATATACATGTTGATTAATGTCCTTAATCCCGTAATTGTGACGGTGCTAGGGCGCGTCACCTGCCAAATTCTGCCGTGTTCTGCTACTTGTTATATTGTCGCATACTATCTAGTACTGTTTCTTACTGTTTCTTACTGTTAGCTCGCCTACTATTGGCTCGTCTAATACTAGCGCCTTGGCGGCTTGCGCTACCTATTTATTAATACTAGCTCTCGCGACCCCCTTTCTTCTCCTTAACTTAGTATCTTATATAGTAGCAATTTATAAGCTTTGGTTTAGAAGCATTTATATAAGCCCGTTATATTATACTTGTAAGGCTATTGCCCAGGTATACGGTAGGGAGCAGGCAAGCCGAGCATAAGTCACAAGGAGAGTCGATGGAAGAGGACGATATGGTAAAGAGTAGGTATGGCAATACCTTGAGTACAGAGACGAACCGATAAGGAGGGAAGGGCTGTAAGCCCAAGGGAGCTTATAAGGAGGTGCCAAGGGCTAGCCAAAGGCTAGCCTTGGCATCCGCCAAAAGATCCCTTACAATACTAAGCTCTCTCTATATTGCTTAGAAAGGCCTTAATAATATCCCACCCTAAAAGAAGACCTTTATCTATAACGATACGTTAACGCGTTATACTTAGATATTAAAAACTTATACTACTACGCCTAAGAAGGCCCTAATAATATCCTACTTTATAGGCTAGACTATACTTAACCTATACCCCTAAAAGAACCTTAAAATTAAATCCAAATTATATAATTCTAATAAACCTTAGGGAGCCAATAATAGTACCTAAAGTAAACTTATCTAAAAGACCTGCCTTTACCTAAGAGGAATATAAGATCTAGTTAGAATTAGAAATTAAAGATAATATTATTATTATAGATATATATAAGCAGATTTGTGCCCTTATAGCTAATTAGAAGGTTAATTATTTTTAAGCCTAAAGCACCTAAGAGACTCTAAAGGAGATCCTAAAATGCCTTACTGCCTTATAAAATAGCCTAGTCTCCCTTTTATAAAGCCTTAGCTAACCTATTTACTTAACTAAATATAATATACTAAAGAGTATAGATATAATAATAAAGTAATTAAAGTCTGTTAAGCTCCCTAACCCCCTACTATTATTAAATAGTTTAGACCCAATTTTTAAAAACTGGAGAATCTAGGTATAAGGAAAGCTTTATATTAATTACAACTATTTTCCCTTTAAAAAGGCTAAAATGCTCTACCTCTTTAGTTAAACTATTAGGGATACCTAATAATACCTTTAGGCTAAGTTTAAGGACAAGTTACCTATCTAGTTTATATCTGTATAATTACAGCACCTGTCGTACCAAACGCGTGCTTACGCGTACGGTACACCAACTACGCGTTTACGCGTTCGGTGCACCAACCACCCGCTTACGCGTTTAGTGCACCCCTAAAGCACTGACTAATCAGGGGGAGGTCGCATCAGTATATAGACCACGTAGTCTGCTTTAATACAAGAGACAGTCACCACCATCCCAAAGAGCATACAATACTATACGTATTTCGTGCCCCGGGATATAACTCACTCGTGCTATTAAGTTAGTACGAACACTGATCAGTAAGCGCGCACAGATTAGCAATCACTCGACACCTCCTACCAAGCGATATACAACAGCGACCACCCGTTCAGACTCCTAGTACGACCTGCTGGAAGGTCGGAAGTCGGGGATTACGGACCTATCACCAACTCTATATACTTATTCAAGTCTTAGTACGGTTTACCGGAAGTTTATAGACGCGAATATAGACCTTTACGGAACCCCCTACCCTCCTACAAACCACTACGGACCTGTTAATTACCTCTACGGACTGTTATAAGACCTTACGGAAACCCCCTACCCTTCTACAAACCGTTACGGACATTAACTGCCTTTATGGACCACTACAAGACCTCTTCCACCCACTACGTACTACACTACACTATACAGTATGGCAGACCTAAGGAAGCAAGTCAATAAAGGCCAGGAAAAGTGGAGGTAGGGAGCCGACCTCACGTCCATACCTGACGTCAACAACTACATTAAATTCAAAGTTCTTGAATACGAATATTTTAAGCTTATAGACGTCAACCTATGGGAGCAATACCAGGAAGACTTCGCGGACTTTATAGAAGCTATCTTTAAAAGCATGCAACCCTACTACTATCCGTAACCTACGGACCCTCTTACATAACCAAGGTGTATGGGTTAAAAGGAATAAACGAGTTACTATTGCACAGTCCTTATACAACACAATACACAAGAAGGACCAAACGGAATGGACTAAAGAGAAAATCCTAGACCAGTTCCAAGAAACTAAGGAACTCTTTACTTCTTCCAAACTTAATATAATTGCTAGCCTTATACCTAACCCACTTAACCAAACTCGTCCTACAAACCCAAGTAGTTTCAGAATTAATCTTAGGGGCTAAAGTACACCTAGTACCCAAGTTACGGACCGCAATACCCACGTAACCCAAATTACGGACCGCAATACCCCTATAAACCAAAATACGGACCAAATTACCCCCGTTATCTAAGTTATAGATCCGCAAGCCATATATCCGCAAGCTATATATCCACAAGCCACAGATCCGCAAGTTATAGATCCGCAACCCACCTAAGTAAAGACCTATGGCAAGGAGCTAGCTAACCTAGTTAAGCTCTATACCAACAAATCCAAGTACAGCAGTGAAAACAATAACTTTAACTTTAAACTAACTATCTTTACGGACCTCTGCCAGAAGGCTAATATTCCTAAATAGGAATTTAGCCAAGCCTACTCTACCATGCTACGTGGCCTAGCCCTTAACCACTACTATACCAACCTCAAGAGTAACCCCCTTAGTGTTCCCTTTAATAAGCTATGCGAAGCTACACATAACTACTTTAAAGGACCGGAATATAAGCGTGATATTCTTACCTAATGGAATGTAACTAAGCTATAGACCGTAATTAACAAGAACACTGAAAAATTGACTACAAAGTGCCTATAAATTCTTATCAAAGACCTCCGGCACCTATAGCACGGCCTTAACGCCAAGCTTTAAACAGACGACTTCCTGCATAATAAACTTATTACGGCTTGCCAGGAAGTAGAGCCCTATAAGTACGCCTATTACAAGCCTGCAGACACCTTAGCTGGCCTTATTAATAACCTACGCTCCTTTATTATAACGTATAAAGTCTTAAACCTACCAGGCAGCACTTAAGCCTTTATTACAGATATTTAATATCTGTAAACAGACTTAGACGTCTACTTTACAGACCGCCGCTACCGCTAGCAGCACCTGTACCAACCAAGTCCTACCTATAACCCCCATAGCAACCCCTGTACGAAAACATACCCCCGCAGACAAACCAGCTAGAAGTGCTTTATGTGTAGTAAGGAAGGATATTGGTCTACAAGGTATACCTAAAAAGAATATAACAAGTCCAGGAAGAGACTTAATAGCCGTATTAACCAGTTCATTTTAGAATACAAAGGAGAGGAAGTAGAAGAGCCCCCTAATAAGTTAATAGAAGCCCTTATAATTAACTTTAACTTAGATGCTTAGGAATAAGAGACCTCAGAGACATTCCTAACCACTTTTAGACCTTTTACGGACAGCTAAGCCTTTAATATTACGACCGTATTAGCCGACCGCTCCTTTATATACTTAATTACACCTGAAAACTGGCCTATAAGCACACCCGTTAGACCTATTACGGACGTTACGGACCGCGAACAGGACCCATTTGCATATATTACCACAGAACGCTATATCCCTAAGGAATTCTACGGTGTTATAATCAACACAGGTACCTCCAAGAAGTCTACTATAGGCTACAGACAATACCTTGCATACAAGACCACCATAGATAATAATACGGATATCAATATTATACAAACTAGGGCCGTAAACGTCTAATTCGGCATTAGCTTAACCGCATTAATTAAATTAGTTAAAGTTAAGACCCCAATTAGCCCAGTTAACTTCTATATAGTAAAAGCGGATACCCCTTTCCTACTCTGCCTTATGGATATGGACAAGTTACAGGTCTACTATAACAACGTTACAGACACCTTAATTGGCCCTATAACTACCCTAGGAAGCAAGCATGTTACCCTACCAATTGTATAACGATTTGGATACCTATTCCTTATATAGGGAGAGACCCTATAGACCTATATTTAGGAATCTTTTGACCATAACCCATGCTACTTTACCAGTACCAAAATCCACCGCCTATACCGCCGTTTCGGCCACCCGTCAGCCGAAAAGCTATATAGAGTCCTTAAACGCTCTAGACACAACAATGTTAATAGGAAGGCAATTAACCACCTAACTAAATACTACTCCTTTTGCCAGAAATATAGACGTTCCCCAGGCCAATTCAAGTTTACCCTTTATAAGGACCTTAACTTTAACCACTTAGTATACGTAGACATTATGTACATTAACGGCAGCCCAGTATTATATATAATTAATAAGGCAACCCGCTATCAAGCCGCCCGTTAGTTGCAAAATATATCCATAAAACATACTTGGGACATTTTATAGACCTGCTAGATTAACACATACGTTGGACCCCCTAAGTATATCACCTACAACGCCAGTAGGAACTTTATCAGCAAAGAATTCTAATAGTACGCTATGGCCGTGGCTATTTCAACAAAAGCCGTTCTAGTTGAGGCGCACTAGTTTGTTGGGCTTATTAAGCGAGCTTACCCAGCTCTATAGAGAGCTTATTAGATTATTATAGACGAGTATAAGGACATCTAAAAGGAACTGGCTTTATAGATAGCCGTAAAAGCTGTTAATAATACCGCTGGCCCTAACGGACTAGTACCCACCCTTTTAGTTTACGGAGCCTATTTAAGAATAAGCAACCTAGGCCCTCCTGCCCCGTCTATTACAGAACGAGCAGCTGCAATACGGAAGGCAATGGCCGAAATAGTCAAATTATGGGCTAAATAAACTGTTAATAACGCCTTGTACCACCGCAACGGACCTAATATAACCTTAGTACACAACTTTTTACTTAACTCTAAAGTCCTTGTATAGCGTAAAAGCGGCAGCTAGAATGGACCTTATTATCTACTAGCCGTAGAAAACGAGACGTGCTGTATATAGCTCCCTAGCGGGCCAACCAGCTTTAGAAGCACATCCGTAAAACCCTACTTTTGGCCTGAAAATACCCATAACGTTAAGCTAGACGAACTAGAAGCAACCGCCAAACTAGACAAACTAGAAGCAACTGCCAAATTAGACGAACTAGAAGCACCCTTGCCTACCCTAGAAGTCCCCTAGAAACCCACTAAACCTACTAAACCTACCATAAAGCGTGGTTAAGGACGCCCCTAAAAGCACCCTATAACCAAGAACCCCATAACAGAGAATTACCTAACCTCCGTAGGAATAACCGTAAGGCAATCTCTGCCTGCGGATATATTAGTTCTAGCACAGGAAACCTCGTTTACGGACTCACAACGTAAAGAGATCAATGGACTACTTAAGAAGGGTATCTTTACGGTTATAACGGAGAGAGACATTCCGTAAGGCGTCCGTATATTCAACTCACACTTCTTTAACGAGATTAAGCACCCTAGTACTAATAAAGCCTTTAAGAAATTAAGGCTTGTTATACAAGCTTATAATAACCAGGGAAAGGACCTAGTCCTTACGCAATTGCCTACAATTTAACGGGTTAGTTAACGGATTATACTCGCACTTATACCTAAACTACAGCAAACCAAATCCGTAGCCCTTTACTTACGGGACATTTCACAAGCCTATGTGCAGTCTAATACCTACCTAAGTAGGGACATCTTTATATGGCCACCCCTTAAGCTTAACCTATAACTAGGAACAATTTTACGGGTTGTAAAACCTCTTTACGGAGTACCGGAAGCTGGAAACCATTGGTTTAAGATATACTACTAGTATTACGTTAATAAGCTCAAAATAGAACAGTTAACCTATAACCCCTGCCTCCTATACAGCCCATTAAACGGCCTTGGTATTGTTGGACTCTAAATAGACAATACCCTATTCCTAGCAGACTAGACCTTTGCGGACGCTAAAGAAACTAAACTATAAAAGGCCAAGTTCTCAGCAAAGCCATAAAAGTAGTTAACTGAGCAGAATCTAATTAAGTTTAATAGAGGCCTAATTATATAAAAGGGCAACCTAATTAAGCTAACTTAGGAACACCAAGCTTAAAACCTAAAGCCCATTATAGCAAAGCCTACGGACCTTACTAGCTCCCGCGGAGAGACCCGTAAGACTATAAATATGAAGGACCAATATGTTGCACAGCGTGTAAGAGGCGCCTATATTGCCATAGTCTGTCAGCCCAAATCTGCCTACAATTTGTCCTTTATGGCCTAGGTAGTAGATCCGCAAGAAGAAAATATTAAGCAGCTTAATAAGCGCATTTAGTGGAAAATTAATAATGCAGTAAGGGGACTTACTTTTATACCACTAGACCTAAGTTCCCTTAGCTTACTGGCATTTACAGACGCCTCCTTTACTAATAACAGGAACCTATTATCGCAAATCGGCTTTGTAATCGTACTTACGGACTATAATTAGGACGCAAACATCCTGCACTAGTCCTTAATTAAATGTAAATAGGTAACCCATAGTGTACTAGCTTCTAAACTATATGCACTAGCTTATGGCTTTAATATAGCAGCCGCAATCAAATTAACGGTCCAGAAGATTCTACAACTGGAGCAGTTACCCCTGGTTTTATGCACTAATTTAAAGTCCCTCTATAACTGCCTAGTTAAACTAGGTACAACATAAGAGAAGAGGCTTATAGTTGACCTAATATACTTATATCAGGCCTACGAACGACGTGAAATCACGGAGGTTAAATAAATTAGCAGCGGAGACAACCCAGCGAACGCTATGACTAAGGCAAAGCCGTGTTAAGCTCTAAAAACCCTAATTAACACAAATAAGCTCAATCTAAAGGTTATAGAATGGGTGGAACATGACTAACGGAGCACTTACAGTTCATTTGCGGCCCGTCGGAAGGCCATACGGTTCCTTTACGGCCCGTTAAAAGGCCGTATAGTTTACTTTACGGACCTTAAGCAGGACTTACAGCCAGCTTAAAGTACCGTCTGGAAGGCAGCCTAGAAGGCACCTTGGGAGGGATTTCCTATGTATTTCTTTTATGTTTTACGGTTCTATTAAAACAATTACGGAGGCTGTATATAGGTGGTTTCATTTTTTAAGTACCGCCAGTGTATAATTACAGCACCTGTCGTACCGAACGCGTGCTTACGCGTTTGGTGCACTAACCACCCGCTTACGCGTTTAGTGCACCCCTAAAGCACTAACTAATCAGGGGGAGGTCGCATCAGTATATAGGCCACGTAGTCTGCTTCAATATAAGAGACAGTTACTACCATCCCAAAGAGCATACGATACTATACGTATTTCGTGCCCCGGGATACGACTTACTTGTGCTATTAAGTTAGTACGAACAATATCTGTTAATAAGATAATATAATATCTAGCTACTATTTATATTAATCTAAATAAAGTATAAGATGCCTATTATAACTATAACCGCCTAATAATAAAATTAAACTAATTTTTTGCTAAGTTCTAGACCTAATTCTTATACCTAGTAGGCAAAGGCTAGGTTCCCCCTAAGAATTACTGTTTAGACCTATATAATAAGCTAATAGCCTAACTATAAAAGAAGATTATGGTAGCTTTTAAATAACCTACTAACCTACCAAAGACTTACAGCCTAATATTTATTACTAGATTTAGAACTAAAATAAATTAATACTTATTCTAATTAACTAAAGCGTCCCTATAATAATTGGAACCTATCCGCTATACTAACGGTAACTAGTATTAGAAGATAAACTATAACCGCCCTTATACTAAAAGTGGTTATAACTACCTACCTATAAGCCTCGCCTAACTTATTACGTACTATACCTTTAGTTAATACTTATTATAATACCCTAATTAATCCTACTATAGTTATATACTTTAATTACGGAAAGGATAGTTACTTTACTATATCCTGCCTAGAGCTAAGGGATATAGGTAATATTAAGGAAATAGAGGAAGAAAAAATGTCTAATAAGTTAGGGAAAAAAACCTTAGGGAAAGACTCCCCCTTAGGGTATCCTATTAATCTTAAGAAGATTAATCTAAGTTAGCTAATAGGTAGAAAATACTTTATAGTTTTATATATAGTGTCTTAAAATAGATATAGAGTTAATACCGCTGCCCTTATTAACACTAGAGTAAATAGCTTTACCTTTATAAATACTGCTTATATAAATAACGTTACTAAGTTCTTAAATATAAATGCTACCTAACTAGAGAAGCCTTTTTAAGTAAAAGGCTATAACAGCTAAGCTAGTAAGCTAGTTACCTATATCTTAAAACTATATATCTCTATTAATGGACAACGCTAGTATAGTATCCCCTTTTGTATTCTAAACCTAGGTTTCTATAATATAATTCTTAGCTAAAAATAAATATCCTACTTTAATATTTAGCTAAATATTTAATAAAGATAGTTTATCTAGCTAGAGAATAGACCAAAGTTACCCTCCTTTATTAGAAAAATCTATACTAACCGCAAAATATTAGCCGCGAAGGCTAATTTTATCTACTAGTAAAATGTTAGGAACCGCGACCTAGCCTTTACTTAAGAAGATACCCGCATAAGGAACTCTATACTAATGAGGATACTCCTCTAAAGGACTATAGTTAAGAAGGACTCTACTTATAGAAGTAAAACGGATAGTAATATAGATAACTTCTAAATTGCGAAGATCCAGCTAATAGGAAAGAGGATGTACTAATAGGATATAAAGGATAATTTTTAGAAGATATAATAAGAACTAAAAGGAATAAAGTAATGCTAATATACTAAAGGCCCCTAAGGCTATGGACACCCCTACTATTATATAACCCCCCTATAGTAGATATTACAGCAATTAGTGCTATAGGTTTTCACTTTAATATATATTAGAAGAATAATAAGGTCTTTATAACTAGCTTATATAAAATTAACTAGATTATTAATAAGAAGAAAGAAGGGCTAGTAGAGGAAACTAATAAGAAGCTAGTTAAGCGCCTCCTCCCTATATACCTCTTAAACTATAAAGACGCGTTCTTAAAAGCAGCCTTAGATATACTGCCCCTCTACTAAACCTATAATTATAAGATTTAACTAGAGGTTAATAACTCTCTAGGCTACAGCCCCCTTTATTAGCAAACTATAGAGTAACTAAAAGTAACTAAGTAGTACTTAATTAATAACCTCTATAAGGGGTTTATTAAACTAAGTTAGGCCCCTTTTACTTTTCCTATTTTATTTATAAAGAAACCTAATAAAGGCCTTTATTTCTATATTAACTATTAGAAACTAAACGCTATTACTTAAAAAGATTACTACTCTTTCCCCCTAATTAATAAGATTTTTATATATTTAAGCTAAGCTAAAATCTTTACTAGGCTTAATATCTACTAAGCTTTCTACTAAATTAGAATAGACCCTATATTAGAAGATTTAACAATATTCTATACCCGTTATAGTTTTTATAAATATAAAGTCCTTCCTTTTAGACTAATAAATAGGCTAGCCACTTACTAATAATATATAAATAATATTCTTTTTAATTACCTTAATAAATTCTATATAGTATACCTAGATAATATTCTTATATACTTAGATGACAAACTTAAGCACTAAGTTTATATTAAGAAGGTCCTAGAGAGACTGTAAAATATAGGCCTATAAGTTAATATTAAAAAATGTAAATTTAGAGTAAAATATATAAAGTACCTTAGGTTTATTATTAGTATAGAAGGGATTAAAGTTAACTTAGAGAAGGTTAAGGTAATTTATAACTAGAAATCCCCTTATACTATAAAGGGCATCTAGTCCTTTCTTAACTTTTGTAATTTCTACTATTAGTTTATCTATAACTATAGAGTTATAGCTAAGCCTCTTATATAACTAACTAAGAACGACACGTCTTTTATCTTTAATAATAACTATATAAAAGTCTTTAAGGAGTTAAAGGACTAACTTATCTTCTTCCTAATTCTTTATTACTATAACCTAGACCTTAAATTAATGCTAGAAATGGATACCTCTAATAGGGTAGCAGTGGAGGTCCTTTTATAGCTACACCTAGACGGCGAATAGTACCCTATTACTTTTTTTTAAAAAAATAATAGCCTTAGCTAAGTATAACTATAAAGTGCATAATAAGGAAATATTAGCTATTATATAATTATTATCCTAGTAGTGTGTAGAGCTTAAAAGCATAAACTCTTAGATTAAGGTCTATACTAATTATAAAGCCCTTAAGTACTTTATAATAGTAAAATAACTTACTAGTTAATAGGCCCAGTGGGCTTAAAAACTTTCCTAATTCTTTTTTATAATTATATACCGCCCTAGTAGGTAAAATGCTAAAGCTAATGCTTTAACCCAGAGAGAATAGGACGTGGGGCTATAAGATAAGCTAAAGGCTTAGTACTAGATACGCGCCCTCCTCTATACTAAATAGCTTAACCTATATATCTTTAAGGAACTAAGCTCTAAATAGAATAAGGTAGCACCTATAGAAGGAAAGGCCCTAGACAAACCAATAGGACTAATTAATTGTATTTTAACCGTAAACCATATAGCCAGATTCCTAAAAGCCCTTTATAATTAAGCTATAGAAGGTAACCCTAATTTAGAAATAGAAGACGGACTGCTCCTATACTAAGAATGGCTTATAATTTTAGATATTAATAACCTATAAACAGAGCTAATCTATAAAGCCTACTATTAAGTCTCTATAGCGCACCCTAGTTAAGACAAGACCTACTAACTACTATTGCCTTATTACTATTATCGAGGACTCCTATCCAATATAGAATAATTTATTAGAAATTATTATGCTTATAAATGTGTAAATACCCCTAAAAACCAAACTCCTAAATAGCTATAACCACTGCTAGTCCCCAAGCGCCCTTAGTAATATATTATAATGGACTTTAAATTATTCCTAAAGGATAAATACGGCTATAATATGGCCTTTATAGTAGTTAACCGACTAAGTAAATAAGCTATTTCCCTTCTTTACTTTAAGACTATGACTATAAAGGACATGGCCCGTATATACGTTAATAATATCTACCAGATCTATAGCGCTCCTAAGTTAATTATCTCTAACTATAGACCCTAATTTATATTGGACTTTTAGAATGAATTCTGCCATATCCTTAGAATCTAAATTAAGCTCTCTACTATATTCTACCCTTAGACTAACGGCCAAACTAAGATTGTAAACTAGTACCTCAACCAGCGACTTCGCCCCTTTATTAGCTACTACTAAAATAACTAGTTAGAGCTGCTGCCTATAATAGACTACGCACAGCTTACGCTCCCTTATAATAGTATAGGAATATTGCTATTTAAGTTACTTTACGGATATAAACCACGAATATCTTTTAATTGGGATAGACCTATAGGACCTATAATAGCCCGCGAACGCCTTAGCTATAAAGAGGCCTAGGCATTTACTAAGAGAATATATAAAGCCTGGAAGACCGCCTAAGTAATTATAAAAAGAGTATAAAAAAAGAAGGAGTTTAATATAAATTAATATTGTTATAAGGTAGATTGTAAGCTTTGCAGTGTGGGAGAATTAAGTAAACGACTTAATTCTAAATCTATGGAAATCAGGTATAATATATATATAAGATAGGTGGTAATAGGCTAACGACAACGCCGATAATAGCCGTTGTAGACAACATAATAGAAATAAGTAGTAAGACATATAATGTTAAAAGATAAGGTGGTGAGTTATAAGATGAGATAAAGTACCGTTTTGGTATGGTACGGTAGTTGGTTATATACCATCCTAGATTTAACGGCGTAGTTAAAGCTATAGAAAATAAAATAAAGGTAAAAACTATACTAAAAACAGGAAATTTAGATATAATTTTGAAGTGGTAAAGGGTAGGGTAATGGTGCCATATACTTAACTTTGAATTTGTTTTAATCCTTTTGGAGGATAAGGCTGGTAGAAGGTTTAGCTAAGATTTTGTTAGCATGTAAAGCTACACTTAACGGTTCTGGTAAACTGCTTGGTTAAATTAGAATTGCTTTAATTGTATCTAAGATATTGTCTTAAAGTCCTTTTAGTAAGGTGTTTATTTTGGGTAGATCTGGAGATACTGTTCTGCTAGGAGTTAGTAACTGTTTAATATCCTTTATAGGAGGTTCTACTGAATTGTTTAATTTAGGTGTAGTGTTTTAATCTATATTTAAGGCAGTTATTTGATCTATACTTAAGGTAGATCCTTTTAATCTATGCTTGGGGTAGACGCTTAGGGTAGTTATTTAATCTGTAGCTAAGGAGACGCTTAGGATAGCATTTAAGCTGTAACTAAGGAGGACGCTTGGGGTAGAACCTAAGGTAGGTGTTTGAATCTGGTTAAGCAATAGTATTGTTGTTTAATATGGTAAGGCTTTAGATGTCGCCGTTAATTGTATTGCATATAGTGCTTCTAGTAAGGCTCTAGATAAAGCCGTTATATTTAGTTAAGTCTCTTATTGTTTCTGGGTGTATCTATAACTTTTTCTTAGGTAATTATAAAGTTTATTTCCTAATTTAAATTGCTTCTTATATCTTTAATAGGTCGTCTTCTTTGCACAGGCTGCTAGCTATGCTGTATTTAATAACTCTAGTGACGTTATAGACGTTGTTAACGTTGCGGTTATTGTAACTGGTGCTAATGTAGGCAGATTTAGTAACAATATAGTTGTTATATTTGGTGCCGTTATAGGCTGGTATCTTTTAGAGGTTAAGAATATTGACTAAGTTAAATCTAGGGTACTTATAGGCTCTCTGTGCATCAGTGCCTAGTAGCCCCCTAGTTGTTTTGTATAGTAGACTATTTTGCCAGTTACTAGACGGTATAGCACATCTTATTCTAAGTTGAAATGGATATTATTATTAGTAGCTCTTAAGAGTGCTACAATATTTATAAATATAGTGGGTACTAGTGCTATATGGGATAGCTTTATTTTTAACTTCCTAGTAGGTATATTAATAGTAATGGTTACTATTCTGTAGGCTTGAATTTTTTTAAAATTTTTGCTAGCAATTAGGTAGTTGTCTTCTGCTGCTAAGTAGGAGAATATAAAGTCTTCTTTATTATTGTAGACGTGGGTATCTATACTAGGGTTAAGTATCTAGGTATTCTGGAGTTTAAATAGAGTTTAACCAGTGCTAAATACGGCAGTATTATAGGTTAGTGGTATAGAATCTGGGCTAGTTTTAGAATTAAAATTAATTATAGATTCTATCTTCTTCTAATTATTCTCCTTTACTTCCTATTTTTCTTTTTAAATCTAGTTAATTATAGGTTTGACCTAAGGTATAGATAAGATTATTTTATCTATTTTTTTTTTAATATCTACCCTTAGTCTCTATCCTTAAGGGCGCTTATACTTAACAATGTAGTAACAGTTATTGTATTAATGTATAAGGCCGCATATATATTCCTTATGCCATTTTAAATTTAAATTAGAATTGCCGTTAGTGTCTAAATTGGAATTGTAGTTAGGTTCTAGATTGGAATTGGAATTGGAATTGGAATTTACGTTCCCTTGAAGAGTTGTAAATATAAAGTTATTGGCAGTTAAGGTAGAAGATAATAATGCTATTTACTATATATGGTAGTGCTCCTTAAATTCTTTAATAAGATTAATAATAGATAGTGCGTCTTTATCCTTCTGTTTTTTTTTAAATAAGGTCTACTTTTAGTGCTCCTGCGAAACTAGAAGAGATGGGTTTAATAGCTCGTATAAAATTATAGTGGGGTCTGAATCCCTAGATATCTAGTAGCTTTAATTGCTTTGTTAGCTTATAGACATTCCGCTAGTTGTTTAACCATTTATTAATGCTCTATGTTGTATTATAGGCTTTTAAGGCCGTATATAAATTAAGGACGTTATACTTTTAACCTAAGGTGGTAGGGGCTAGTATTTTCTTAAGTGCTTAAAGCCGTTTATATACCGTATTAAGGCCGTTAATAAGAGGAAGGTAGGCTGCCAATATTAATTAAATAATGTAGTTGCTAATATTACTAATAGCCTATTCTCGCTTCTGGTGTATGCGGAGGTCGTCCTTATACTCTACGTAGATTTGGTTATATGCGGTAAGCTAGGTTTAGTTTAGCTGTGCTATTAATATAGCTGCAGGAAGTACGTCCGTAGGTATAGGTTGCTTTAGTAGTTCTAGGCTTAGAAGCTTATCTTTCTTTTTTAATAGGTTAATGTACTGCTATACCTTATTAGTTTTAGTAGTATCTTATATAACAAAGAACTATAGAAGCTAATTAGATGGCTTATTAAGAATAAGGTTAATTTTAGATAAAGACTTGTTTGTATTGGTTGTTATTTTTAGAATTTTAACAGTTTAGGTAGGGTCTAGGTTAGCGTCTTGGCAAAACTTTATTTTGACGATTTGATTTATTAGTTCGTTCTAGTATATTTATCGGTTGGGTTTGATCGTCCGTTTAACTAGTAGTAGAGGTCGTCTGCAGCGTAATAGCTACAGACTGGTTGCGGTAGAGGACGTCTGCAGCGTGATGGCTATAGACTGGTTTTAGTATTTAAAGAAGCTTGAGACACTTATAAAGGTAGTAGTAATTGCTTAGCAAACAGTGCGATTTGGGCTTATAACTGTAAGCTTTACAGTGTGGGAGAATTAAGTAAATAACTTGATTCTAAATCTATAGAAATTAGGTGTAATATATATATGAGATAGGTGGCAATAGGCTAATAATGACGCTGATAATAGCCGTTGTAGACAACGTAATGGAAATGAGTAGTGAGACATATAATGTTAAAAGACAAGGTGGTGAGTTATAAGATAAGACAAAGTACCGTTTTGGTATGGTACGATAGTTGGTTATATAGACTTCTACATAAGAGATAAGGTATAGGTATTAATAAAGAACTAGAAAACCTAGAGGCTAAGCTATAAGCTAGACTACTAAATAGCTAGCCTCTATAAGATCCCTAAAAAGGTAGGGCACTCTTTTAAGGTTAAGCTACTAGAGTTAATAAAAATCTACCCTATCTTCTCTCTCGACTAAATATAAAAGGCCGCGGACAACCTATTGCCTAAATAGTATAACAACCCCCTATTGCTAATTTAGATTACAGAGGACAAAGAATAAAAAGTTAAAGAGATCTTAGCAGTTAAGAACGACTATAGTACCTTAAAATACCATATAAGCTAGGTAGGTTATAACGAAGATCTAAAATAATACCCCGCATCTAATTTTAAGTACTCTCTCTATAAGTTATAAGATTTCTACTTAGTCTACCCAGACCTCCCTAAACCACTATATAAATTAAATAGCTAGATTAAATACTAGGAAGAAGAGTTAGATAACTATAATAATTTAAATAATAATAAAGAACTTAAATAATGCCTAAGGGCAGGCTTTTTTAAAAGGGGGGGGTAATATAATAGTGCTAGAGCGTGTTACCTGCTACTTTGCCGTTTCTAGGGCAATTTGCCGTTTTTAGGGCAATCTGCCAAGTTCTGCCATATTCTACCAAGTTGCTATTAGCTCGCTTACTACTAGCGCCTTAACGACCCCTTTATATCTTGCCAGTCTCTACCAGTCTTCTTCTTCTCCTTAGCTTAGTATTCTTGTATAGTAGCAATCTACAAGCTTTAGTTTGGAAGTATTTATATAAGCCCGTCATAGCTATACTGCTAAATTAGGTAGAGTTGTTAAACTTTAGGTGCGTATCCTATTACCTCGCTATTATATTTAAGTTTATAAGTCTTATTATTAAAGAAGACGCCCATTTCCTTAAGTCGGCTTCTAGATAGTAGGTTTACTAGTAAATATAGCATATAACGTAGTCTGCGGGCCAATGGGTCATGCGGGCCTCCAGGTTACCTTAAAACTCACCAAAAATTAGAAAATTCATACTTTAATATCTTAACAACCACTTAATAATAAATTCTAATAATTTAAAATTGGACTTTTATATACACCCTACAGCTTCTATTAAAGTTATATAGTAATTAGTTTAGTGGTTTTTAAGATATAGTAATTTAGCTTTGTTTTGGCCCCCAAATGATAATATCTCAAAAACCACTGAACTAATTATTATGCAACTTTAATAGAAGCTGCAGAGCGTATATAAAAGTCCAAATCTGAATTATTAGAATTTATTGTTAAGTGGTTGTTAAGATATTAAAGTGTGAGTTTTAAGGTGACCCGGAGGCCCGCATGACCCATTGGCCCGCAGACTACGTTAAAGAACATTATATAGAGTAAGCGTACTTCCATGGCTTTTATTAAGTACTGCAGTTTATATAGAGATAGATTCTTTACCTACTAATTAAGCTCTATAGGGACCAACTGTATCTAATAAGGTATCGTTATTAACGTAGTTAAAGAAAAGTTTATAATTTTTATAGTAGTGGATGGTGGCGGCGGTATTATAAATAAAGTCATACCTACTTAATTTAGCTTATACTACCACTATTATAAGCCTACGTTATAGATTTACTTTATTTTTAACTTAATTAGAGTATTTATTAAGCTAAATAGGTGGCCTAGTCCTCTACTTCTTCCTTACACGGATTTTATTACCAATTCTCTATAGCACGTTTTCTAGGTTTCTTTCTTAGTAGTCTTCTTTATAATATATAGTTCTATTATATTTCACGCAGTTAGGGTGCTTATATATTTGTAAGGGATCTTTTGGCGGCTGCCAAGGCTAGCCTTCGGCTAGCCCTTGGCACCTCCTTATAAGCTCCCTTAGGCTTACAGCCCTTCCCTCCTCATCGGTTCGTCTCTGTACTAGGGTATTGCCATACCTACTCTTTACCATATCGTCCTCTTCCATCGACTCTCCTTGTGACTCATGCTCGGCTTGCCTGCTCCCTACCATATACCTGGGCAATAGCCTTACAATATTCCTACTAGTACAATCTTTCTCTTCATGGACGTTCCGTTATTTAAATATACTACTAGTATAGTAGAAGCTTCTTAATTAAGCTTACTATTAAAGATAATAATAATAGTCTTTAATTAACGTCTAATATAGATCCTTGTAGCCCACGTAAACTACTCCATTATAGGGGGAAAACTTGTATATTTATAGGAAGAAAACCCTATATTTAGGGGAGGAAACCCCCTATAAGTGTTACGGACGGCTTAAGTATAATGTTACGACTACTTGGAGAGGAGTTGGCGGAAGCTAGTTGGTTGATACAGGCACGGTCCAGGATAGATCCGGTGGAACCATGTAACAAGGAATGGTAACTAAGGTCACGTAATGTGATTTATGTAATCTATATAATCTATGTGATCTGTGACAGAGTAGACAGAGCAGACAGAGCAGACAGAGCGAAGGGATTTCTTAGGCGTACAGATGTGTATTTAAAGGACCACAGTCCCTACCCAGATAGTTCTCTCTTTGTAGTGAATCTTAGAATACAATTAGGGTTAATCTGTTAGGCAACCACTCCACCAGTTATTATTTGTTACTATTATATTATTAACTTTGTTTAATATCTATATACCTAGCCCAATAACAAGCCCACCGTAGTATTTCCTACAAGGTTCTATTACATATTCACTACCACGGTTACAGTATTAACAAGTTAAATAATATACCACTAAAAGCACCAGTTATGTTAACGCCGACAGTGGCAACCACCTTAGGCACCAGAGAAGACACTAGTATAAGGGACACTGATTCGCAACTAGTTATAGTTAGACAGTTATAGAAAATAGTTAATTAGCTATAGGGCAACAATAAGGTACCTAAAGACAGGATTAATAGCATTAGAGCAGCCAAGGTTAAATTACTATTAATTAAGCGATTTTTAGGTAAGAGGTTAAAACTTAAGGGATTTCTAACATAAATGCACTTTAAGGTTATGCAAGAAGGAGTAAAGCTAATGACGACTATGGATTAAGTAGCGTACGCAGGACTGTTCTTAACAGGAAGAGCACTTAAGTGGTTTAAACCTTACCTTACTAAAATCCAGGTCTAGGGAATAACAACTACTAACCAAGACGTACGGTTTATGTTTAGTAGTTGGAATAGGTTTGCGGAGAGACTAACGCAGATATTTGGAGACCTAGATGTAGTAACTATAGCAGAAAGAAAGCTACAGAACCTAGTACAACGCACTTTAGCAATTGAGTACACTATACAGTTTTAGACACTTGTGATATAGGTTAAGTAAAATGATAAGGCGCTTATAGTACAGTATAAATAAGGACTTAAGGCTAAAGTCTAAGACGCGATTATCCTAATAGAAGATGCGGAAACTCTAAGAGAGTTAATAGATTAATTAATAAAGATTAATAATAGGATCTACTAAAGGGAACAAGCTAAGAAAGGGTAAGATAGAGTTCTATAGTTGTATAAGGTGCAGAGTACACAATAATAGATGCAGAGTTATAAACTATAGAATGGGCCGGAGCTAATAGACTTAAGCGGCACTAAAGAGTCCAGAAGATGGAATAAAAAACTATGGAAACCTAGAGGTTAAGGATTAAGTGATTATAGGACTAGGGAGTAGAGGCTAAACCAGAGATCTTATTAACAGAAGATGTTTAGGCGGACTCTATAATAAGAAGATTGGTTTAAAAAAGGAGCTTGCATAAATTATAAAAAACAGGGTTATTTTGCTAAAGACTGTAGAGGTGGTTAGAGTAACTACGTGGTAAAGGGCACTAGGTTGTTAGAGTACAATAACATAAATATAGGGATGTTACGCGGGACCAAAGAGTGTTCAATTAAGCACTTTGCGTTTTATTATAACAACACATGCCAAATTTATGAGGACGCTAAGTACGGCGTAAGCTATTGGCTATAAGAGCCAGAGTTAAAAGGACTTAAAGGAACCAGAGAGTTAGATAAAGAACAAGATTAACTCTATAAGCTAGATTAAGATATTATAGCAATATGCGGATAAAGATTAGTAATAATGACAATAGAGTTAGAGTACTTATTAATTAACAGTAATAAGGAAGAAAATGAGGCTAACTGGGAGTACTTAAACCTTAATAACACAATAGAAGCAGAGACTGAGACCACTATAGAACGCGGATTAGTAACGGATATTATGACACCATTAGATACGGCATCCATCGCTTTACAAGACGGAAGAAGTAATGTCCAAAGTAGACTAAGTAAGCAGATAACTGCTAGTGCTAGCTTACTACTTAATAAAGGTAAAAGGCCAAAGGCTTAAGATTCTTAGAAGGAGATATAAGACGCTTAAGATTCTTAAAATGAAATAAGATATACCTAAGGACCTATAACGGATGAAAACCTATAGAGTAGGGCAGTAGCTTAGTTTAGTAATATATAAATAAGCTTGGGATAATAGTTTCTAGGGAACTAAGATTTCGCAGAACGAATAAGGTCTATAATAGCAGTTCTAGGTGAACGTAGTATTCAGCCTAAAGGTTAAATAGTTAATACAGAGATTAAGAAGCAAGACGACTTTGAGGATCCTTTCAGAAGATGAAAACGTAAAGAAAGCATAGATAAGTTTAGGCAAAGAATTATTGCATAGCAAGAACAAAAGCTAGATAAAAGGTTAGCTATACTAGGACATATAAGGGACAGAGCTTTAGTACGAAAAGTTATAAATAGGCTAAGGGTAGTAATGCTGAGATCTAAGTGGTTAGATAAACTGGAATAAGAAGAGGATCTAAGAATCCTAACCAGATTTATAGAACAATATACCAAAGGTTGCAATAACGTAGTAATAAAAAGATACTTCCTTACAAATAGGTTATACACACTTATTAAGCTATACCAGAAGTGGTATAAGCAAAGAGGAAACGATAAGTGGGAAGATTTTTATATATGGCTAAATAAAAAAGTTATACTAGATTAAGCAATATCTAAGAAGCAGATAAGCTATATAAAAGGGGCGTTAGTTATAATATTAAAGAACCTAAAGGAACAGGCCATAGACTAAAGAGAGATAATATAAGTATTAGTACTAGCAAATAACATGGCAACGTTTAGGTTAATATAGGAAAAGTTTAAACTCTAGGATAAAGACGAACCTAGAGTAGATCTAAGACACCTAGCGCATTACACATTGTTATAGATCGCATGTGTAGATAATACGTGTAATATGCATAGAACACTTAAGGACAAATATTGCAAGTATCTAACTAGGATATATTAGATGACAGATAAAAAGTGGTATAGAGACGCCAAGTATATACATGGTTGGCACCTAGTAGAAGTTTAGGAGTTAGGAGACTTAATACTTTAACTAGGAAGATTCCTTATAGAAGAATACCTAAACGGATAATAGTGGTGGGAGTGCCCAGAGAACACTTATCTATAGCACATAGAGGAAAAGAAATAAACTAAATATTGGCCATAGAAGGACTAAGTACAGTTAAGGTTAGACAGCTAATGGTTAGGAAAAGGGGAGGCCCATAGGACTAGAGGGAGCCAGTAGTAGAGCCTCAGACCCTTAAAGGAATTTAAGGTCAATACCTAAATTTAAGAGTTAAATGGCAAGATTAATAGTTTAAAGTACTAATAGACAGTAGAGTAATAAGGAACCATATATCACCAGTAGTAGTAAAAAGGATAGGGTTACTATACAGATAAAAGAAATACCTATATCCACTTACAACAATTTTAGGAGATTAGATAGCATATAGAGGAGGCATTATTAATTTTAAAACAGGACCTATTTAGTTAACTATTAAAGGGAGACAGGTTAAAATGTCTTTTAATATCCTACCGTTGGGAAAGGACAAGGTGATACTAGGAATGCCTTAGTTACAGAAATATAATCTAAAAAATTAATTGAGTTATAGGTTAGGTTAATATTAGAGATACTTAATAATGTAAAATACAATAGCAAACCAAGTTGGTATAGTACTAAGTCGGAGCGATATATAAAGAGACTAAGTGAGGCTTAAGTTATATACCAAAAAGATACCATAAGTATAGCAAAAGGTTATGGTTACTAGAAAGTAAAAAGCTGTTAGAATATATAGCATGGGATTATAAAATAGAGTTAAAACTAGGAACTAGTCTAAAGTTCTTTCTAATCTATAAGCTTACTAAAACCAAGTTAGTAGCGCTTAAGGAGTTTATCTAGGAGAACTTATAAAAGGGATATATTAGACCGTTACAGTCATCAGCAGGATATCCAGTGTTATTTATCCTAAAGAAGAATGGAAAACTTAGGATATACATTAACTATAGATAGTTAAACAGCATTATAAGGAAGGATAGGTATCCTTTACCCTTAATTAGCAAAATCTAAGATAGGATAGGCAATGTAAAGATCTTTACAAAGATAGATCTAAGATAGGCATACCATTAGATCAGGATTAAGGAAGGCGATAAATAGAAGGCAGCCTTTAGGTTAAAGGAAGGACTATATAAACCATTAGTAATGCAGTTTGGGCTTATAAATACACTAGCAACATTTTAGAAAAGAATTAATAGTGTGTTAAAAGAACACCTTAATAAGTTTATTATGGCATACCTTAATAATATTATTATCTACTTAGAGAGTAGAGGAAGAATATAGAGAATATATTAAGTGGGTCTTAAAGAGACTATAGGAAGAAAAGATGCCAGTAGCAATTAAGAAATGTAAGTTCTTTACTAGAAAGACCAATTTTATTAGATTTATTATAGAGCTAGAAAGAATTAGCATGGACCTAAAGAAGGTTAAGGCTATAGTAAGTTAGCAAGAACTAGAGAACGTTATATAGTTAAGATTGTTCCTAGGGTTTTATAATTACTATAGGAGGTTTATAGCGCAATGGTTAAAGAGTATTAAGCCATTTATAAGACTTATAAAAAAGGAGGAACTATAGATATAGGGTAAGGAACAAAAGAAACTATTTAAGGAACTTAAGGAGTTGTTTACCTAAGATCTAATCCTTAAAATCTACCAACTAAAGCTAGATACGGTTGTGGAAATAGATACATTAGATTTTATATTAGGAGTATACCTACTATAGAAGCATCCAGACGGATGGCATCTAGTAGCATATTACAGTTGAAAGATAACACCACTAGAGTTAAACTATAATATCTATAACAAGGAGTTGTTAGGTATAGTTACAGTATTTAAGGAATGGAGAGCGTTCTTATAAGGCATAGAAAAACCATTTATAGTTAAGACAGACTATAAGAACCTAATAGGGTTCCTAATAACAAAGAAACTAAACCAAAGATAGGTTAGATGGGCAGAAATGCTTACTAAATACTATTTTGAAATTTAATATATCAAGGGTACTAAAAACGCAAGGGCAGATGCACTTAGTAGAAAGGCAGAGTTGTAAAATAATAAAAAGCTATTAGGAGCAATGTTACACAAAGATAAAAATGGATTAATTAGGTATAATTATCCCAAGCTAGCAGTGACTAGAGAGGAAAGTTAAACCTATAAGACGCTAGAGAGTAAGTAGTCACAAAAGATCTAAAAAGTATAAAGTAAGAATCCAGAGTTAGAGCAATATAAGCACTAAGAGGCTATATATGTGCCAAGGGCAGTAGCAAAAGAATTTATAGAAGAATTTTATAAAGGAATGATATAGGGACATAACGGAGCTATGGGCTTAGTATTAAGACTTTAAGAGAAGTATATTATTTAAGGAATCTAGGGACTAGCAAGACAAGTTATAAAGAAGTGTCTAAATTACTAAAGAAATAAACTAATAAGGCATAAGCTGTATAGAGGGCTATAACCTATTAAAATACCAGAAAGACCATGGGAGGTTATATTATAGGACTTTATTATTAAGTTATTAAAGTTTAGAGATCCTATTACAGGACAAGACCATAACGCAATCTTAGTAATAGTGGATAAGCTTATAAAGTAGGGGTACTTTATAGCATACATAGAAGAAATATTACTAGAAGATATTACTAGAATCTATATTAAAGAAGTATTTATAAGACATAAAGCACTAATAAAAGTTATGTCGGATAGAGATCTAAGATTTATAGCAGCATTTTAGGAGGTATTTTTAGCAGAATAAGGGGTTTAAGCAGTAATGTTAACTATATATTACCTACAGACAGATGGACAAACGGAAAGATTGAACTAGACACTAGAGCAGTATTTAAGGCACTATATTAATCACATATAAAATAATTAGGTATTGTTGTTACTAGTTACACAGTTTGCATATAATGCTATACTATAGAAAGGGATAGGCACGTTACCTTTTAAGGTGAATTACGGGTATAAACTAAGAACATTATTATCGCCACATTAAGTAAAGAAAATAAGTAGCACAGCTAAAGAAAGAATGGAGATGTTAATAAATCTCCACAATTACTTTAAAAGCATGGCAAAACTAGTATAAGAAAGGATGAAAAGGTACTATAATGCTAGGAGATCTAAGGGACCAGATCTTAAAGAGGGGGATAAAGTGTGGCTACTATATAAAAACTTTAAGAGTTAACAACTAAGCAAAAAGTTAGATTATGTTAGACTAGGACCATTTAAGGTTAAGGCAAAAATCTTAGAAGTTACGTACAGGCTTAACTTATAAGAGAAAATAAAAATCTACCCTATATAGCATATTGTAATACTAGAGCTAGCACACGGGAATGTTAAACTACCAGTTTATAAGGCAGACACGTATAGAGGTTAAGAAGAGGATGAATGGGAAGTTTTAAAAGTTATTAGTTACGAGGATGTTAATAATAAAACGTGGTATAAAGTTAAGTGGATAGGCTATAATAAGACTACCTAGAAGCCACTAAATAACTTAAAAAACGCTATAAGAAAGGTATAGAAGTATTAGAAGAAAATGGGTTAGGAAGGATTAATAAAGAGGAGTTACTAAAGAACGAACTACCTAAGGGGGACTTAGGAGGAGCACCTGCTAAGGTATTTAGAGTTGTTTCCCTTGCTATAGGAGGAACTTCCGTTCTTTTGTTACTAAGTTCCTAAAGACCTTATTAAATAAGCTTCCACTCCTTAGAACAAACCTTCTTATAACCCTTCTTAAGACGGATTAACTAAGCGGAGGCAGCAAGACGAGAGTTAAGAGCGCGTTATTAAGCAGTGGCAGCCTCTTGCTTAGCGTTATAAAACCGACGAAGTTCAGCCAAGGCACTTAAGAGCTTATTATAAAGTTTCGCAGCGGCAGATTAAACGCGAGACCCTAAAATAAATTACTTAAGGAACGCAGAGGTTGTTAAGAGTAATAGGACGCGTATATTTAGCGTTAGAAACCGAGCGAACGTCGTAGGACGACCGAACGTTTGCTTTAGTACACTCCAAGCAGAAAAAGGGTTGCTAAGGCGAAGGACTCGCCAGCGCAACATAGACTAGCCCCTCTTTCGCATAATAAGAACAAGGAGATGGCATTATTTCACTAAGAGACAGTATTGTAGCAATGGTACAAGACCGGCAAGCTATGGAAGAAGAAGAAGGAGCTTTAGGTATAATAAGCAACGATATTAACCAAGTTAATTAAACAGACATTACACCTCTAGTAGATAACTTGGAGATATTAGGAATCTTTAAGGACGAAGATAAAGAGAAGGGAGATGGTATTACGGACAGCTTAAGTATAATTGTAAGGGATATTATTGCGGACACCTCGGGTTGCCCTCAGGACAACCTCCGGACGCCCCTTAGATGGTCGCCGGTTATATGCCGGAGGCACATGCCTATAGTATATAGTCTCTACAATCCCAGAGGCCTTACCTCCTTAAGGATTTGTCTCTCTTACCAATCTATCCTATTCCATAATTATATCTTTATAGCCCCCTATCTATAAAGTCCCCTTATATTTAAATCTTTCCTACTTTATTTAAAAGGGCAGCTGGCTTTAAGGACCAGATTATTTATTTATATCTTTTATTTACATCTACCATCCTCCTTTAAAATCTTGCGACGACCTAAATAGAAACTCCATAAACACCTTATAGAAAGCCGTTGCGCTAAGGCAGGAAGGTCCCTTTAATAGCAAGAGATTACGATAATACAAACCTCTAGGCAAGACGGCTGAATGAGCCCTAATACCCAGATATACTAAGAGCTTAAAGACTCTTACATACCTATAGTTACTAGCAACGCTAAGGAAAATGTAGATACCCTCTATAACAGTTATAACACTGCTAGAAAGTAGCTAGAACCCCTCTGGCCCTACTTAGGCCAATTAGAAGATTAAGCACTAGAGGCAACTCTAAGATCTTCCCCTAAATTAGAAATGCCAGAGGAATACACTAACACGCCTAACTAGGGACCTAACCAGAACCCTCCTGGAAAACCACCGGCCCATAATTAGTATAGTAATAATATATAGACTACTTATAGGCCAAGCAGGCCTACCTCTTTAGGTAATCTAACCTAACTACTAACTTAAGCCTTAAGCCTTATAGGGAAACCCGTATTAGCTACTAGTATTAATACTACCTCTATAGCTGGAGCTTCCCTAGGTCCAAGGTTAGAAAGTTAAGAGCCCTACACCAATTTTCTCTAAGGAGGATATTGGGAAGCTACTATAAGGCTCTCGGAAGCCATGCGGGAAGGAGCCACTAATAAACATATTAAAAACCTTTAGGGGTAGGTCTAGATCTAGCAGAGCTTAATCTAGGCTAGATAAAATCTTTTATAACCTAGTTAAAGCTAAGGGCCTCCTAGGGGCTACTTAGTACCTACCTAAGGAGGTACGGAAGACTTAGAGAGGTATCTATATAGTAAATAGAAAAAGGATATGGACTAACTAGCTAAGGCCTCTAGTAGTCTAGAACTCCGCCATAGACCTAATGCCTAATAGTTAGATAATTGGGTTTATAAAATAGATAACTTCTTTAAGATGCTAATAATATAAAACAATACCAAAGAGCGTACTTAATAGATTATTAGTAAGATTAAAGATTAATCCCTAAACTAAATTGCACTAAATTAGCTTAATAAAGAGCAAATTACTATATAGCCGCAGCTATAAACCTTCCTAAAGAAATAGACTTAAGATCCATATATTATATAATATAATAATGCAGAACTATTTTGGAATAGGACACAGCTTAACCGCCATAATTTCCGCTAGTTTATAAACTTTGTGGAAACTTATGCTTAATTAATAGATCTAGAGCCCTTTAAAAACAAGGATAGTAGCATCTATAAAAAGAAGAAGATTAGATTTATCTAAGCTAGAATTAAGCTAGTAATTTATAACAAAATAAAGCGCGTAGGAGCCCTATTATAGATCATTATATATATAGATTTTAAACAAGCGGTTTTAAACGCTAAGAATATAGTAAGGAACTAGACCTCTTCTAGTAAGAAGCCAGGGGGTAACTAAAAGCGCGAGCACTCTAGTAGTAATATAGGGCAGACCCAAGCTCCAAAAAAGCCGTTCTTAAAGAGAAATCTGAAATAGTTAAAGTTAGGGACCTTAAGCAATAGGAAAGACTCCTAGGGCTAACCTAATACCTATCCAGCATCCTTATAGGAACACTCTAAAAAGTTAAGAGAAAACCTCTCTAGAGGAAAACCTAATTAGAAAAAGAAGTAGGGCAATAACCGCACTAATAATCTAAAAAAAGAAATGCCCTAGTTACAGGCCTCTCCTAGCTATAACTAGGGCAAGATATAGAAGGAGAGACTCTCCATATTGCTATTAAGCTAGAAATGGTACTCCCTATAGGCAAGGTACGTCAGTTCTAAGCACTATATAACAGCAGCGCCGAAATTAATCTTATACAATATAATTTGGTAAAAGAGCATAAGCTTATCCTATTACTAAGGCAGTAGAAACCTATTATAGGGTTCCTAGATAAGCATTAGATTAAACTATATAGTGCCTATAAGCTTACGGTATCAGTGGCTAATATATATAACTATACTAAGGTAGTCAGCCTGCAACCCTTCTAGACAGCTAACTTTATAGGCTATAACCTTATTCTTAAATATCCTTGGCTTATAGAAGCAGATCCTAAGATACGCTTTAAGATAGGAGCCTTTAAATAGTAGAATGATGAAGAATTAGAAGGGCGTATTTTACTAATAAGCTTAAAAGATATCCTAGAAGATATAGCTCCAGGAGAAATAGTATACGCTCTACACCTAAAGGAGTATTAGATCCAACCCCTATTCTATAGCAAGATAGGTATAGAGCCTAGTATAGGCAATAGCCCTTCTATAATAGATACTCTATGGGGAACTACTAGATAGGTCGCAGAGACACTACAGGGAGGCGGCGATCTTAAAAATCTTATAAGATACTTCTACCGCCATAGGTTACTCTGGCTTAAGCAATATATAGAGAGTATACTATAACACCTCAAACGCTATATTAAAGAGTTCCCTACCCTCTACTGGCTACCACATAAAACTATTTAATATATAGTGGCAACTATATATAAACAGCCACTATAGCGCGCGACGCTGCCCATAAGCGTCTTAAGGGACCTCTAGGACCTACCTAACAATAACGCAGAGGACGAACGTGACCCTAATTTATTAAATATCCTAGCAGGCCTAAGGGACTTACTAAGGGTATTTTTAGGCAGGTAAGTAAAAGTCCTTCAGCAGAACTTAAAATATAATTATACAATTAATCTAGAAGAAGGCAAATAACCGCTAAACCTTCCTATTTACAACCTCTCTTATAAAGAGCTTAAGATCCTACGGGAGTACCTTAACAGCTTACTGGAAAAGGGATAGATACAGCCCAGTAAGTCGCTAGCAGGCGCGCCAATTCTCTTTATCCCAAAACCAGATAGAACTATAAGGCTATATATAGACTATCACAGTCTTAATAAGATTACAATTAAGAACTATTACCCACTACCACTAGTTAGTAAAATGCTAGATTAACTATCTAGGGCAAAGATCTTTATAAAGTTAGATCTACAAGACGCCTATTATAGGCTCCGTATTAAAGAAGGGGATAAGTGGAAGACCGCTTTTAAAACCCAATATAGCCACTTTAAGTATCTAGTGATGCCCTTTGGGCTAGCCAATACGCCTATAATATTCCAATTATATATTTACAGAGCCTTAGGGGGACTAGTTAACCGCATATATATTATCTATTTAGATAATATTCTAATCTACTTAGAAGATAAGGATTAGCACAAGCAACACGTCCATAAAGTACTAGAATGTTTAGATAATTAGGGCCTCTACACTAAGGCGTTAAAGTATATCTTTAATACTAAGTAGGTTAAGTTCCTAGGGTATATTATAACGCCTATAGGTGTAGTTATAGACCTAGTATAGGTGCAGATAATCCAAGAGTGGCCAGAGCTAGAGAGCTACTAGGATATTTAAGTATTCCTAGGCTTTGCTAATTTCTACAGGCGCTTTATCTATAACTACTTAGACATTGCCTAACACCTATCTAACTATATTACTAAAGCTTCCTAAGACCTGGCCTAGGAGGCAAAAAGCTTAAAGGTAGGAAGAAAGAAAACTAAGAAGGGACTAACTAAATGGTACAAACTATAAATATAGCCTAGAAAGGTACAGGAAGCCTTTTAGGAACTACGTGCAAAGTTTACAAAAGCTTCACTATTGCGGCATTTTAACCTAGATTAGCCACTAATAATAGTTACTAATATATTAATTTTTACCCTTACTAGTATTCTACTGCAACCTAATAGGCATCTAAACGCTACCCAGCCCCACTAGAGACTAGTAGCATTTTATAACAGAAAATTCCAGGGACCTAAAGTTAGGTATTATACCCATAACAAGGAACTGCTAGCTATAGTTAACTGCTTTAAACAGTAGCGACACTACCTTAAGCACGCAAGCTATACCACTTATATACTCTCAAATCATTATAATCTACGCTACTTTATAACTATAAAGGAGCTTATACCTTAACAAGCTAAATAGGCAGAGGAGCTTACGCAATTTAACTTTAAGATTAAATATAAGCTAGTGGAAAATAACCCTACCAACAGACCATCACGACGGCTAGACTATGCCAAAGGCTTCAAAACAGGAAAAGGAAAATAGATAATAGATATCTTTCTCCCTATATTGCAGAATAAGCTCTAAGTGTGGAATGCTTAAGCACCTACAGCTCTAAGCACTAAGTCTTAGGCAGTGCAAACCCCATCGGCTTCCATTAATATTCTAGCTAGTACCCAATCCGTGGCCAATAAGGGTCTAAATATACCTAAACAGGACATCCCTAACACAAATTCAGAACCTAGTAATACACCACTAATTACTAAGCTATTCCCTTAAACTAATAGTAAAGCTAAAGAGCAATTAGAACTTAGAGCCCTATAAAGACTAAAGGACTTTAACCTTATAGCGGCCTTCCTAACGCACACATACTAAAAAGTTACAAGATCTATAGTACCATTTAGTCTTATACTTAGAGCAGTATAAGGCGAAATAGCTTTCACCTAGGAACTATCTAAAAGGTTAACAAATCTTATCTATAAAGTGCAACAGAGGGACGCCTCCTATGCCATCTTTAATATGGAAGCAGACCAGAAACATAACAAAAAGGAAGCTATAAGGCGCCAAAATTGGGAACTAGACCTAATGGGCCTACTGCGTAGAAATGGCAAGGTTTAGGTGCCATAAGAAGCAAATCTATAACAGAAAATTCTTATAAAGAATTATAATAATCCTTTAGGCGGCCACTATGATTAAGCCAAAACAGTGGAATTACTTTAATGCAAATACTACTGGCCAAAACTAAAGTAGGAAGCAAAGGAGTACATCAGCCACTATAAGAAGTATTAAGTATATAAAATCCAAAGGTATAAGCCATGGGGTCTACTTAAATCGGTTCCTCCCACCAGCGAACTATAGTAACATTACACTATAGATTTCATTACGGATCTTCCACTATTAAAAGATAAGCAAGGATAAATATATAATTTAGTCCTAGTACTTATTAATAGGTTTTCAAAGTACGTCCAATACCTTCCCGTTAACAAAACAATTAACACACAAGCACTTACCAGCCTAATTAAGGAGAAATGCTTTCTTAAAGTAGATTAGCTGCACTCCATTATTACTAATAGGGGCAGCGTCTTTATAAGCCAGTACTAGTTAAATCTATGCTTTTATTTAAAGATAGACCACCGCTATAGTATAGCTTTCCATCCACAAATAGACGGGCAAACGGAACGCCAGAACTAGGAACTAGAGTCTTACCTATAAATATATTTAAACTACTAGCAAGACAACTGGTACAAGCTACTTCCATACATAGAGTACGCTTACAATTTAAAGCAACACGCATTGTATAAGTATACACCAATTTAGATTGCCTACGGCGTCCAACTATTTAGGTTTAATGGTGTACCTAGTAATTACTAGCTAAGGCCGTATAATTAATTATAGGATCCTATTGGGAAGTCTAAGGATATCTACTAAAGAGTATAGAGATACCTCTAGAAATGGGAGTGGTAATAAAAGCATATTAAGCAGAGCCTATAAGATGCCCAAGAGCAGCAGAGACTCTGGTACAACTATAAATACTAGAATAAGCATTTTAGAGTAGGCAACAAGGTTCTATTATATTTAATAAATATTAAAACCTATTGACTATTAAAGAAGCTTAATATAAGATACCTAGGTCCCTTCTAAGTTAAGGAATAAATTAGTAAGCTAGCCTACTATCTCTAGCTACCTCCATCTATAGCCTATATATATCCAGTGTTTTACATAAACCTACTGGAGCTATAGCATAGACTACTATTAGAAAAGAACTTCCATCTAGGCCCAATTAAATACCCTAAAGTGGTAGGCGAGCGGTATAAGGTTAAAGCTATACTATACTATAAGTCTGTTAAGAACAAGCTTTAATATAAAGTTAAATAGCTAGGATAGCCCGCTAAGGACTCTATATAGGAACCAGAGGATTACCTTAATTATTGTAAAGATATTCTAAAAGAATATTAGGACCAAGGTCCGCAATCTACAAGGCGCAGAAAGCGCTCTAATACTATAGTGTCATCGCAGCCTATAAAGAAGACTCGCGTAAAGAGCAAGAAATAGGTTAAATTAGATATAGAACGGATAGGCTCCAGAAACCATAAGGATTGATTAGGGCTACGGCCTAAGGTAGGACAAGTCCTCAGCCTTTTTATATATATAGCATAGAATTAATAGGGTATTTTGCTAGAATTGCATTCCTATTTATTAGTCTATATTAGGAATAGTATTCCTATGCCTTCCTAAATGCCTTATAAGGCCTTCCTAAGCACCAGTTAAGATCCTTAATTGCTACTATATATAAGAATAATCCCAAATGCCTAAATTGAAAGCCACTATGCCTTATTCTTAGGAGTAGGATTAGTATCTATCTATTACGGAGTGAGTATAAGTGTTGATAATATATAGCGAAGTAGATATTATTAAGCTATGTATATAAACTGTGTGATAAAGTCAAGACGTTGCGTAAGGAGAGAAGGTAAGGAAATGGGAAGAAAGGGTATATATCGCTAGTTTGGTTGCTTGGTCGACACATATACGGAGCAGAATAGGATTCGAGTAGCGGTCCTGGCAGAACTTGGCAGGATTTGGTGGACTTGGTAGAATATAGCAGAATGCGGCAGATTGCCGTTAGATTGCCATAGATTACTGTTAGATTGCCGTCTTATAGTCGGTCTCTTCTTGCTGTGTAGGTGGAAACAGGTGGACGTGTGTAAGGTGTTACGGAGGAGTCCTGTAATAGTACCCCCCCTTTAAACTTGAGCTTCTGCGAGATGGGGCTGAGGTAGTTTTAGGTAGAGTTTATAAAAGTCTTTTGCGGCTTATATAAGTCCTATAGAGTTAATGGGTTCCTATAAGGGCTTAGTAAAGCCTCTCCATTTTATAAAATATATATATTTGCGTTTCCGTTTATCGTACTTAATGTTGTTAACTCTTTTAACAAGGTATTCATCCTTACTATCTACTTTGACTGGTGGGGGAGGGTCTTAGATCTATCCAGGTAGGGCGTCTAATATAGGGGCGGCAGGGTAGAGGACTGACGTATAGAATATAGGGTGGATTTTAACCGTATTAGGGAGCTTTAGTTGGTAGGTATAAGGAGAGACAACTTTTTTAACCTTATAAGGGCCGGTGTTCTTCTAGTTAAGTTTCTTAGTAGGTTGTTTTATATTTAGATTTCTTGTGTCTAGCTAGATAAAGTTATTAATTTGGTAAGTTGGTACTGGGGTTCGGTTCTTATTTACTATGGCTTTATAGATAGACTGGGCCCATGTTATTTTGTTAATAAGGAACTCTTATAGTTCTTCTATTTTCTTTATAAATTTATTTGCTTCTGTAACTTATAAGGCCTAATAAGCTAGGTGAGGAATATTACTAAAGGGTTTAAAACCCATTTATAGGTACTAGCCGTAATTAGCTAGGAATAGGGAGACCTTTATAGTTTCTAAGATAGAGTTATTTGCAGTAAACTTGGTAAATACAAGTCAGTCTATCTAGTTGTCCTGCAAATACGACGTATATATCTGAATATACTATTCCATTATAGCATTTACATGTTCCATTTGACCATCCGTTTCCGGGTAATATGCTGTAGATAACAGCGCTTTAATGTAGAGTTAGGTAGTTAGTTTTTCCTAAAACGCTAAGATAAACTAGTGGCCTCTATTAGAGACGATTGTTTTGGGAAGTCTGTGGAGTTTCTATATATAATCCAGGAATAGTTGGGCAATGGTAGGTGTTAATATGTTAGGGCAGGTAATTAAGTGTCTTATTTTGGATAGTTGGTCTATAACTACTATAATGTTCGCATAGCCTTTACTTATGGGGAGATCAACAACGAAGTTAATTAAGATATCCTTCTATCTTTAGTCCGGAATAGGCAGTGGCTTTAGAAAGCCGTTATACTTCTTATATAAGGCTTTGGCTTGTTGGTAGGTATAATAGCTAGAGACATACCTTTGTATTATATTGTGTATATTTAGCTAGTAGTACTCCTGTTAGAGCAGCTCTAGGGTTTTTTCTTGGCCTAGGTGGCTGGCTACTGGTAGATTATGTATGTGTTTAAGGAGCTTAAGCTTAAGTTTATTGTAGTTAGGTATAACTAGGCGGTTCTAGTAGTACAAGCGGTCTCCGCGAGCTTTATATTTACTTAGAGAGATCTTTTTAGAGCGTCTAATACTATCTTAAATTAACTTGAGTGTCTCTTAGATAAACTTGTTATTTAGGTATTTATTAACTATAATCTGCTTAATTAATTGATTAGTTATTTTAAGGATATATACTATAAGGTCTTTAGCTAGGGGATTAAATAATTTAGGGCGAAGCAGCGTTTAATTGTGGTAGGTGCGCGCTTTTTCCTATACTGTTATGTCTTGTGAACGTTGAGTTAGGGTATTAGGTTTTTGACCTTAAACGCCTAGGCGGTATATAATTGAGAATTGGAAATAAGATAGATATTCTAACTAGTAGGCTTAACAATAACTTAGCTGTTTTATGGTTGTAAAGTATTATAGATTCTTATAGTTGCTAAAAACCTTAATTGGAAATCTGGCGCCTTCTAGTTTAGGTTGCTATTGTTTAAAACATCTAATAATAGTTAATAATTCCTTATTATAGATCTTATAGTTATATTTGGCTGGACTTAATTGTTTTAAGAAGTATACTACTAGATATAGTACTCCTTCCTTATTATACTGAGACAGAATGCCTCTAGTGATATAGTTAGATAAATCAGCTTCTATAATACTCTTTTGGTTTGGGTTAAAGTGTTAGAGTATAGGTGTGGTGGTAAACATAACTTTTAAATAGGTAAAGGCCTTCTTGCATTCCTTATTAAAGATAAAGGCTTTATTCTTTTGTATTAGAGCTATAAGAGGTAAAACCAGGGCGGAGAAGTTATTAATAAACTATTAGTAGAAATTAGCAAATCCTATAAAGGCTTTTACGTCCTTAACGTTTTTAGGTTCTTGCTAGTTTATAATTACTTTAATCTTCTTTAGGTCTATTTATATGCCGTCTATAGAGATAATAAGTCCGAGGTATAGAACTTCTATTTTATAGAACTCGTATTTATCTATATCTAATTGTAGTCTAGCTCTATGTAGGGCTTTTAGGACAAGGTTAATATGTTTCTTATATTTAGCTAGGTTATTGCTATATACTAGGATGTTATTAATATAAGCAGTACAGAAAACGTTTAGGTAAGGTTATAAGGTATTATTTATAAAGTGTTAGAATAAACTTGGGGCATTTATGAGGCCAAATAGCGTTACTAAGTATTTAAACAGTCTATATCTAGTACGGAATGCGGTAAGCCATTTATCTCCTTTTATGATACGGAGGCGGTTAAATGCGTGGATAAGGTTAAGTTTTGTATAGTAGCGAGCCTTACTTAATTGGTTTAGTGTCTCTTAAATTAATGGAAGCAGGTACCAATTTTTAATAGTAATAGCGTTAAGAGCTTAGTAGTTTATATAGAAGCGCAGACCGCTGCCAGGTTTCTTAATAAAGATTATAGGTATAGCTATAGGTAAAGAGCTTACTCTAATAAATCTTTTACTTAGGTGTTTGTCCAAGTACTTTTGTAGAACTTAGAGTTCGTTTTAGGACATTCTATATAAGGGTCTAAATCCTGGCTGTTTTCCTTCTTTGAGTACGATCTTATAGTTATATAGTTGGTGTTCTGCTAGTTTATTGGCTTTCTTTTGTGAAAATACTTCTAGGTTGTTATAGTGGCATACTAGTACTTTTATAGTAGGGTTAGTGTGTTTCTTTAGTGCTAAGGCCTTTTTAATATCGGCTATTGTAACAGCAAAGATCGTATATTTAGGTTTCTTAGTGAGTTATGCTAATAGGGTAGCTCTAATTATATAAATATCTAAGGTATTAAGCGAACTCAAATTGTCTTTAGTTTTTTATATAGTTTCTTATTTGGGTTTAAGTTTAGTGTTAGGTATAGAGTTAGTATTAGATTTAGGTTTAGGTTTTTTAAGTATCCTTTTTATAGTAGAGTACTAGTTCTTTTAGTACTTTTATATATTAAGCTTAAGCTTCTGCTTAGTTTAGGGTGTAGCAGTTAGAGTCGGTTTATGTAGTTATATATTATTTCCGGGTTCTTAGTGGATGTTGGTGGAAATCTTATAGTGGAATTTGGTGGAATTCTTAGGTAGGTAGAATTGGGTGGATTTCTTAGGTATAGGGTAGACGTTAGTAGAAATTTTAGACTAGTAGATCTTAGTAGATTTTCTAGATTTTGGTTTAGGGTCTAAGTAGTAAGTTATAAGACACTTCTGCTTATAATAGGAGGCGGTAAATAGAAGCTTAAGGTTGTCCTAATTAATGGTTACCTTATATAGCTTTATCTAGGGTTGTCTAAGGATTACTAAATAACCTAGGGTGGTAATAAAAAGCCTAATTAGTTCTTTATGGTTTAGGTATTAAAGTCTTAGGAATACTATATAGGTAATACAGCCTAAAATAGTGCGTTTACCATTAAATCCAAATACGTTAATATGCCGGTTAAGGGGGGTTAGAGTAAAACCATTATTTTATATAAAGATCTTGTTAATAAATCTTATACTACTGGCTCCTGTATTAATTAGGACTTAAGTATTAACCTATTAATTATTCTGCTAAAGACGATAGTTAACGGTTATGCTATAATCCTAAGAGTTAGAGTTTGTGATATCTAAAGCATTTAACGAGATCCTAAGGCAGCGCTGTTTTAGAGAGCGACTTAGCTCTAGGACCTTCCTTTTAGAGGCGATTAAAGTAGAGTTCTTATAGTATATTGGTTATAGCTTCGTCCTTATAAGTAGTGCTTACTGAATGTGGGGCTAGAACTAGGTAGAGATTAGGGATAGTAACTAGAGGATTAATATAGTAAACGGCTACTAGTATTAGCTATTCGTAATTCGTGTTAGGGTAGGGGGACGGAGTAGTGGTTAGAGAGGTAAAAGCTACTTTTACACTTAAAATAAAGGCCTAGCTTAGTGTGTTATTCTTATTTAGAGGACCCTAGTAGGGCGTATCCTAGGGTTTTAGTGTTAATATCTATAGCGTTGGGGTGCTTAGGCTAAGATAATAGCTTAGTAAACATTCGCGGGGTTATTATATTATATTAAGGAGCGGACTTTGGTATTAGATGTAGTATATTATTATACTATTTATTAATAACGTTTGCGTAGGTGTTAAGGGCTCCTGGTAGGTCTATACCTATTAGGGAGGTTTTTAGTTTAGGACTTAGGGATTTAATAAGGCTGTTAATTAATGTGGAGTTGTTCCAGCCTATTTCTTTTACATAACAGTTAAATTTGGAGAAGTATACTAGAAAGCTTTTTATTCCTTAAATTATATGGTTTATCTTTCTCTAAGCAGTAGCTTGGCGGTTTAGGTTACTATATATAGCTTTAAGAAGTATAATTAGGCTTAGTACTAAGTTTGGTTAAAGAGGTTTAATAAGGTTAGCTATATCTCCTTTTAGTTAACTTAGGGCATAATAGAGTTGGTTAGCTTTAGTTAGGTAGTAGTTGGTGTTACTAGTTAGCTTATTTTTAAGCTAGCTTAGGAATAATTGGAGTTCTTATTATTTACTAGTAAATATCAGAGGGTTTAGTAATTATTTAAATTATTATGGTGCAGTAGTTGGTTCTATTAGTAGGATAACTATTACTGGTTTAGGGCTCGCGTTCTGCGTATTAGCTTTTAGTAATAGTAACCAGTCTTAAGGGCTTAGTGTAGATATTTTAAGGGTGTAGATTTCTTCTTAGAGGGCCTTAATTATTTTCTAGTACTATACTTCTTGTTTAGCTTACTGTTAAGCTATAGTAGCTTAGTTTTATGCGAGGGCGTCTATAAAGGACTTTTGTATATCTACCAATTGTTTTTGGAGTGCGGACATAATATCAGCGGCCGTTATAGGGGCTTTGAGGTCGTTCTATATTTTAAATAGGGCAGGGTAGAGTATAGGTTTTAACGCAACGTAGTATTATAGAGTAAGTATAAGTGGTAATAATATATAGCGAAGTAGATATTATTAAGCTATATACATAAACTATATAATAAAGTTAAGACGTTGCGTAAGGAGAGAAGGTAAGGAAACGGGAAGAAAGGGTATATATTGCTAGTTTAGTTACTTGGTCGACACATACACGGAGTAGAATAGGATTCGAGTAGCGGTCCTAGCAGAACTTGGTAGGATTTAGTGGACTTGGCAGAATATGGCAGAATGCGGCAGATTGCCGTCAGATTGCTGTAGATTACCGTTAGATTACTATCTCGTGGTCAGTCTCTTCTTACTATATAGGTGGAAACAGGTGGACGTATGTAAGGTGTTACGGAGGAGTCCTATGACACCATCGGCCCTCTAAGGGATGGCTAACGGGAATGAGATCCCTTTATAGGTATATAAGTAGGTATAAAAACAGGGGCAGGACGATGAGGTATAGATAGAGTAGAGATTCTTAAACGCTTAACACTAATATTAGGTCTAAACCAATACCAATGAAGCTTTTAAGGCGTCAGCTTATAGTTAATAAAAACACGCTTAAGCCCAGAATAAATAGAGATATTAGCTAGCTGATATAGTCTAGAACCACTAAGACCTTACTACAGCAACTATTAGTTACCTATCCGCTAGGTACCCAAAGGGTAACCTACCTAATACCGTATTATATTGTGCTCTTTTAAAACTTAACGCGTATGCACGAACTCCTTTTTATAGTAGACGGCAACCTTCTTCTTATTACCCCCATCCTTTACCCTATTCTTAGTACACCAACCTTGCTCCCTTATTAGGCGTTACTAGCTAGCTTGCTAGGAATTATAGGCGGTGTAAATAGCTATAGCATAGTCTTAAATTCAACCTAGATATTTAGCATTGGCGATAGAATAAGAGAGAGCCCAGGCGATGTAGTAGTTAAGGATATTAAAAAATTATCGCCACTTAGGCCCAGGCTATATAGAAGCCTAAAGTCAGTAATGGAAACCTATTAAGGATAGAAAAGCTCACCTTAATATAACTACCACTCTTAATACACATGTATTAATTATAAGGACTAAAGGTGTTAGACCTTATATAGTGGGTCTTATTATAAGCATCCAGAATCTTCTTATTAGACTTCTAGTCTTTTAAGGACGTGCATATAAAGTCATTTAGGTAGGACCAGCACTAGTTACAGGTTAGTAAAGGTTAGGGTTCCATATACAGCGGCAGGGCCAGAATATACTATAGAATTAGATTAAAAGAGCAGTTAGTAGGAGAATGAAGAGGCATATTAAATTAATAATAGAAAAAAAGAAAATCTTAATAATATATTAAAGATACGTCCAAATTTGGACAAAGGGTAATGATGGGAAGTAAGGTGTTGAAGAAAAGGAGCAGCTTAATAAGCAAGGTGTCTCTATACTTTACCTTCTAATACCCTTTTGGTAAATAGCCGCAACCTTGCTAATATAACTCTGTTATAATAGCGCAATTCAGAAGGAAGGAAACACGTGTATAAGCCATTTAGTTATTACTTCCTTACAAAAACTAATTACGCGGCCAGGGAAGGTAATTAAGACGTTAATTATAAATATATATAGGTAAAATTATACCTAAATAATACTACGGTATTAAAGAATAACGTTATAGATGTTTTTAACAAATTGTATAATAGCTAGAGGCGCTATTATAAAGTATCCCTTCTGTTTACTAGGCAGTAGAGCTACGCTAAATATATAGCATAGAACTAAGAAAAAAGGATTATAGATCAATATCTTAAAGGTTAAAGATAATGGCAAGCTAAGGCTCTATATATTAAATCCTATACTAAAAGGTTCTATAGAACCATATTAGGAACACCAAATTGCCTATAATATTTATAATTAATTATAGACTGGCATAAAGGCTTAGAAGTAGAGTTGTATAAAAATCCTTAGGTTAGCCTAGGTAGTTACCAGCATATTTTTAGTAGGCTTTTAAGGGGTCTCCTAGCAATCCTTACATTTTTTCTCTAGTTATGTTTTTTCCTTATTAAGGTTTTTAGGAGTTTAAAGTAGGGGTTAAGTAGATAGATAATATACAGCGGTATACTAATATCTCCCTAATATCTCTCTAAACCCCTTCTGGGATAAGCCCTTATAATCTCCTTACTATAAGGTAATAGCGATTAGGGGCCAACCGCAAGAAGGGGAGGCGCAATGTAAGGGATATTATTGCGGACACTTTAGGTTGCCCTTAGGACAACCTCCGGACACCCCTTAGATGGTCGCCGGTTATATGCCAGAGGTATATGTCTATAGTATATAGTCTCTACAATCCCAGAGGCCTTACCTCCTTAAAGATTTGTCTCTTTTACTAATCTATCCTATTCCACAATTGTGTTCTTATAGCCCCCTGTCTATAAAGTCCCCTTACAATAATATTATAACTACTTAGAGAGGAGTTGGCGGAAGCTAGTTGGTTAATATAGGTATAGTCTAGAATGGATCCAGTGGAACTATATAACGAGAAATAGTAACTAAGGTTATATAATGTAATCTATATAATCTGTATAATCTATGTAATCTATAACAGAGTAGATAGAGCAGATAGAGCAGATAGAGTAAAGGGATTTCTTAGGCATATGGATGTGTATTTAAAGGACCACAGTCCCTACCTAGATAGTTCTCTCTTTATAGTAAATCTTAGAATACAATTAAAGTTAATCTGTTGGGCAACCACTCCACCAGTTATTATTTGTTATTATTATATTGTTAACTTTGTTTAATATCTATATACCTAGCCCAATAACGAGCCCACCGTAGTATTTCCTACAAGGTTCCGTTACAATAAGCCAACTTAGTAGGATAAAAAATCCCAATTTGCTATATTCGTCTATAGTAGATGCCCTATGGGCCTACAGCTACGTCCTATCCTCCTTAAATATTTGAACTCCTTAGGAACCACTGCTTTCTTCTCTAGCTTATCTAAAGCTAGGGTTCACTACGTCCCAGCTAGGCCTTGCCAATCAATTGTCGTATGCTTACGCTTATTATTATTTTCTCCTATATCTTAACCATCTCCTATATGCTATCTCTTATTAACTATTACTATATACGCCTTGCCTCCCCCCCCCCTTAGAGCCATCGAAGGCATAAGGGGGATTTATCCGTTCTAGCTACCGCAATACTAATAGCGAAATATATTGTGTTGCTTTAGGTATCTTTTATATCTAGGCCCCAGCTGGGCCCTTTCTAAGGGTTACTACTCTGTTAAAAGGAGACGAGGAAAACCGTGGGTCGCAATCCTGCTAGGTATTTGGTAGTTGACAGCAAGTGACCGCATGCTCCGCAGGCGATCGCTCTGGGGGTTAAGAGGGGCCGTATATTTGCTCGCTACTCGTTCGTTCGCATTCGTTTATTTATTAATACAAGGTCGTCGATGCTTTTAATTAGGGGTTAGGGGACGTTAAATTCCATTTTGTATCCGTAAGGATTATATAGGATTAAATAGGAGCGTAGCAGTTATCTACTATAAAGGGGGTTACTGTTAGTAGTGGTTTTCAAAATCTTACCATCCTATATAAAAACGTTTCACTACCCCTTATAACATTTTGTTAACTACCACCACCTCCTACCCGCAGCTATGTGACGTCTCTACGTTAGCTCTACTAAGTCTAAAGACCAGCAGGTTTGTAGGCATCACCACATACAGGTGCAAAGTCCGGTTTCGAGGACCCTATTAAAGATAATAAGTTCCTTGCCTAAGACTTATAGGTTAGTATTTTTCTACGTCTAATTTATTTATTAAGTTATTTTAAACTAAGTATAGTTAGTAGAGCTAACTCCGTACAGAAGGGCCGCTTAGGTAAGAATTTTGTAGTTAATAGGCTAGTCTATTTTAATAAGGTAATTAAGGTTTAATATAGTATAAGAGATAAACTCCTCTATATTCTTAAAGTTTCAAACGTATTTGGTAAAGAAGGTGGCTATAATATTAGTAACAGCTACTAGATTAAGATCCTTAAAGCGTTCTTTTAGGGCCTTTTATTTCTTAAGCGCCTATCTAGCGTTTAATATAAACGGCTTATAGATGTCGCCAACGTTCTAATTAATAAAACCGGCTGCGTAGGCTAGCTATTCCTTATATTTCTCCCATTCTTTTACTAAGTTAGCTAGCTTAATTTTTAGCTATTTAATAGTAAAGCCTAAGTCTATCTATTTCTCTTTAATTAACTTAATTATAGAAAGGGACTATGGTAGGTTATTAAGAACCCACTTAATATTTTTAGATTAAAGGTGGTTTTATACATTAATACTAAATATTAATTATTATTATTATTCATTGCTTAACGTCCGATTTGGATCCCTGTTGGGCCCACGCGGACTACTCCTTATATACATATAGGGAGAAAACTCTATTTGAGAAAACCCCATAATCCGTCTCCCCGCCTTTTAGGGCTCGCTTATAAGTCACCTATAAGTCACTAATGGTGCTCTACTACCTTACTTTTTAACCTCCTTAGGAACTACTACTGCCGTAACAAACCTATGGACGCGCTAGTATTACACACTATACTCTACTCCTATAGAGTTATTAGGGGGTGCCTGTTACTTACCCCTTTACCTTTTATTGCTATTTCCTTTGCAACCCAGAACTGGTCTAGCATATTTTGGCCAATAAGCCACCGGGTAGCCGCCTTGAGGCCTTTCTATGTTAAGAGTAGTATATTATAGTTTTCTATACCAGTTGCTGAGAGTATTGCTTCTTGGCCAGTGCGTAAGGGGCATAACAGTATTACGTGTTTTGGTGTCTGTCTTAGCTAGCCATATTTGCACCTTAGGCTACCTACTAGGATACCCACCCAGTAAAGCTAATCTTTTAGTCCTATTATTCCTATCCTTAAGAGTGTTGCTATTATATTTTCCGCCTTTATTAGGCCCTCTTAGAGCCCTTAGGTATTTACCCCCCATAGTATTACCTAAGTCTGCCTCTATACCTTTAACTCCTATTTGTCTCTCTAGCGTCGGTCTAGCTAGTATTGTGTTACGGTAGATAGTTTTCCAGTACTCTTTTATGCTCTACTTTAGCTCCTTTCTCTCCCTTACTGTTATCTTTGCTGGCCTCTTACACGTCTCCCTTCCTCCTCTATATAGGCCTGGGCCCTAGCGCCGCACTATTTTTCTTCTACTTTCTCCACCTGTTTTCCTAATATATCTTCCCTACTTTGGGGTTGTTGGTTCCTTCTCCTATAGGGCACCCTAGGGTCCCTCTATAGTTTATTTAGGCGTGTCTTAATATACTTTATAACATTAGAGTTGCGTTCCTTTTATACCCTTTATATTGCATCAGCTTCAATATATAGTTATAGGGGGGGAATATTAGCTTCCTTCTTAAGTAGTGCTGTGGCCGTTTGCTTATACCCGCCTGTTATACTCCTAAGGCAGGCTGTTTAGACCTTTTAGAGTGGTTTAAGGAGTAATTTAGGGGGGCCTTTCTTGGTTTCTTTAGTGGCCTAAATGCTAGATCTATATATTATGGTTAGCCGGACAACTGCTATATATAGTAGGCGTAACCTCTAGAAGCATAGACCCTATATAGAATTAACAATCCTGGATATAGCGATATACTATACTTAGCCCTTATAGGCCGCTTACGCTATATATGCGCTCTACCGGATCTTACTGTCTACCCACACTCCTAATACCCTTAGGCCTTAAACTGGTTAACCCCTAAAGCCTTAAATATAGATTATATGCTAAAGATCTGCAGATTGGTTACGTTTTCTTATAAAATGGATTAGCTAGTATTTCTCTAGTAAGAATTAGACTCTATATTGTCTTGCCCATTCTATATAGGTGTTATAGGCTTTCTCTAGTGTCCTGCAGTTCTCTGTAGCTGTTAGCCCATATATAATTAGGTTTGTGTTATTAATAAAGCCTATCCCCTAGGTCGCCCCTTCCTTAAAGGTGTCAAGCAGGTTGCTTATAAAGAAGAGAAAGAGTATAGGCAACAGAGGTAATCTTTATAGTATTCCTATTATAACTGCAATAGGGGGGCTCTGGTATCCACTAAAGACCAGTAATGTTTCTTTCTGGCCTATAAATCCTTAAATAAATTAAATAATCCATTCTGGGAAGCCCTTTGCCCTAAGGATGTATAGGAGACGCTTATAGGGTATATTGTTGTAGGCGCCGCTAATATCTAGGCTAAGTATTAATACTATAAAGTCCTTTTGCATAGCCCATACAGTTTTAATAGTAGTAGCGAGTAGTATAAGTGCTAATAGCGTTAAGCGATTCTTTCTTGCCCCCATTTAGCTTTGTGGTAGTAGGGCGTGTTCCTCTGCCGTATCTGCTATGTGGTCCGCTATAACCTTTTCTAAGATCTTGCTTAGGGTGTTTTCTAAAGCAATAGGGCGGTAGCTTCCTAGGATTAAGTAGTCTACTTTACCTTCTTTTTATAAGACGACCGTTGTTATAGATCTTCTAAGTTATAGGTAGTAGCCTATTGCAAAGCATGCTCTAGCTACGTCTACAAGCCAAGGTGCTATAAGTGGTCTATAGGTCTTTAGGGCTTTGTTTAGGATCCCATCTAGTTTTAGTGCTATATTATTTAAGAGGCGGCTAATAGTTCTAGCCATTTCTTTAGTTATTATATTGCTGTTAACCCTTAGGCGAGTCACCGGTGTTTTACTAGTAATATCACTAAGGTCTACTAAAGCCAGTTAAGGGAAAAATCTTTTTATAAGGATCTTTGCCTTCTTGTTATTATTACTTATAGCCTATAGTTTGCCTGCTCTTTATAGGGGTGGTAGGTATAGATCTTCTACTAGGCATCCCGCCTTTTTCTTTACCCATTTTACTATAGTCCAAAGGCCCTTGTTATAGGGGAGACTTAGGTTAGTAGTATATTTATTTATAAACCATCTCTAGTTATTCCTTACTTCTTTTCTTAGGGTATTCTTTAGCTAGTTTCTTGTGTCTTTATATTATCTCTCGTCCTTAGAATTATGGCTGCTTATATATTTCCTCCTTGCTTGTCGTTAGCCGGCTATAAGGGCCGCGCACTATACGGACCATACGTGTTGCGTATAGGGGCCTAGTTTTGAAACTGGGCAGTGCTCTTTTAGCCCGCTTTTAATTAATGCCTAGATCCTTTCTAGTCTTTAATTAATTTCCTTGGGGGTAGCTAATAAGCCTTACTTGTTTAGTATTAGGTGGATTTCTTCTAGGTCTTAGAGTTATTGTTTAATTATATTAAGGAAGCTATCTATATTAAGCTTCCTTATTGCGTATCTTTTGCTATTTGGTTGCGCCTTAATGTCCAGATCTAGTTATATCTGGATAGGGATATGGTCTAAGGTAAGTGCCCATTCTTCTTTAGGGGAGCACCTTTTAAGTCTCTGGTATAGGTTTTCGTCTATAATTATAAAGTCAATTGTACTTTTGGCGGTGCCCTATTGCCATATAATTACACCTGGGGGGGTAGCTAGCTTAAGGCCCCTATTGTCTATAGCTCTTAGTAGGCACTCTACCTATTAATTGGCAGCAATATGGATGTCCCCCTACTATAGGTAGTAGAGGTTTATGTCTCCTAGTAAAATGGACTCCGCGTATTTAGTTTCTAGTAAGCTTATTATAGATATAATATTCTCTGTCTATGCTACCCCTTTAACCCTAGGGTTATAAATATTAATGATTTATACTAGTCCCCTATATATCTAGATGGTTATAACTGCAATATCTAGGTTAACTGCCTACTATAACTATAAGGCAAGGCTGATATTTTTGCTAATTATAAAGCATACGCGTATGGCTGCTTTTAGTTTATATAGGAGCTAAAATCCTTAGGGGCAGTATATTAATTATATATAGGTATTATAATACGGCTCTTATATAGCAAGAATATAGTGT
>Ga0307507_10001272_pt1 | contig 56521 bp, 45 predicted proteins | sample 7_EM_MG_FD_207223 | JGI IMG/M metagenome (GOLD analysis project Ga0307507, IMG submission 207223) | Populus trichocarpa ectomycorrhiza microbial communities from riparian zone in the Pacific Northwest, United States - 7_EM | ecosystem: Host-associated > Plants > Roots > Unclassified | place... | reverse complement strand
ACCCCCCCCCCCCCACACCCCCCCCCCCCCCCCCGCCCCCAATTTTTTTTGAGTCTGTTCGTCTATTATTCCCCCCCCCCCCTTAGATAGATAAAAAGTAGTATGATAAGTAAGCTATAAAGACCCATCATCATCTGTCTGTCTGTCTGTCTGTCTGTCTAGAGAATTCTCCTAGTTCCTCATGTGACGTACCTGGGGGGTGAAGTGGGGTTAGTTAGCTACCCCAGTGTTCCGAGGTTTGCTTCCTTGGCTATGATAACTTTCGCCGTGTGAAGAGCATGAGAGTCGTTGTGTGGCTTTATTTACCCTGCTGCATGGGCTTGAGTGGGAGTTTAGTATTATGAACGCTTTAGCGGGATTTAGGAGGGAGGAGAGTTTATCGAGTGATGTGATGTGATGTGATTTGTGGTGGAGTAGATGGGGGGGGGGTTTTTTTTTGGAAATATTTAGGTACCATACCGTATTAACTCATCTAAGAGAGCGGTGTGCTAGGACGTCGGAATTGCCTCTCCTAGTATAGTAATGTCTAGTGTGTTTATCTTTTTTATATTAAATTTTGTCTCAGAATGAAGGTTTTTTGGTGTGCTTTTCGGTTCCCCTTTTCCAGAGGAGGGAATTTTGGACCACATAGCGCACCGCTCTCTTAGACGAGTTAAGACGGGTACTATAGGTGGGGTATCATAGCAGGGGTGGGTAAACGTTTTGACGGTATCATGTAATATCATATCATAGCATGTATGATACGCTGAAACTTTCAAGAGGTTAGGGTGTAGGTAGCCGCTCTATGATCCCTTAGTGAGCCGTTAGAGCTAACTATTTGTGCTGAAGAGGGTGGCTTGTGTGGTAGCGTTCCGTGTTATTATATATAAAGACTAAGGGGGTGTTTGGCTGTCCGTGATTTGATTTCGAAATCATGATTTCCTGATTTTGAAATCACATGTTAAACCCTGGAATCAGACAATATCATACTATACTAAAAACACGATTTCAAAATCAAGTGTGAGCCAAACACCTCTAAGTTAATTTGGATTTGACAATCACAAAAATTATTCTTAATTTCCTATGATACTTCTTACAAACTTCTACAATTACTAGGCTATTACTAAAAAGATCACATGAAAACTACAAACCCGCAATATTTTTTGGTATGTATGATATCATATCATACCTGATTTGCAAATCAGAATCGGAATTAGGCAAGCTAAACACTTCTTATTTAGAAATTAAGCTTGGCAAAAAAAACTTGATTCTAAAATCAAAATTACGGCCGGCCAAACACTCTCTAAAAGAGTTGTAATATTTGGATCAAGGCTCTGGTTCGTCATATTTGGTTCTATGTATTTTCTTGAGCCCACAACTTTGTCTCCCGCGTACTCTATGGAGGCGAACAGACAGCTCTAGGTAGTCTAGATGTGGGAGTGCCATTAATTCGCCTTCTTTACATCATCTAGGGCATTCAGAGTGACCTTTTGTGACTAACTACTACTCGAGGCAGTTCTCATTTAGAAATTTTGAGCTCCAGAATTCCTTGCTAAAAATCTTATGATATTATGGATTTAAAGTTGCCCTTATTAACCATTTCATTGATTTTTGTATTTGCTGGATGCTCAAACGACGCTGTGTTGCTTTCTCTTGTTCTAGGAGTGCATGCGTGTATGCGGTGTATGCATTCCTGCACTCCGATGATTTCCTTATGTTTGCTTCTCTATACAGCACCTCGCTTCCCTTCTCTTCTTCTCCTTTTCTTCTTTCCTTACGAACTTCTTCTTCGCCTTCTAAACTAAGAGAAACATTCAATAAAGCTCTGATCTTGTTTGTTTCGCATAACACAGATCATGATAAACAATCTCAAATCTAGAGACGTATCCTTAAAAAGTTCATTGGACGCTGTGGCTGGCGGGCACGGTTGAGCTTTAGCCCGATTTTACACCAGGAACCCCCATCCGGCAGTTCTGCTCTAGAGGGAGGGCGAGATTAGTTTGAAATTATACGAGTTCGAGTAAGTGATATATAGATGGTAGTGGTAGGATATTGGTGGAGGTTTGCTATCCTATATGTACCTCTTGATATTTTACTCATCGGGCTCCATATTCGGGGGGATTTTAGTGGTTCAGTATCGCCCCCGATTGGATAGCCTAGTCTGTTAAGTGGTTTTATGGAAGGAAACTCTTGAGTTGAGCTACTTGGGCTCCCTCTGGATAAATAATCATGTTTATTGATCAAAGTTTACGGGTTAGTCCGTTCTGCGACTTTCTCATAGTGGGCATAGGGATGAAATACTCAAACAGGTACTCCGAGGCTAAAGCTGTGATCGAAGAACAGTGCTTTGGCTCCGAGGGGAGCTTTTTCTTTGGAATTACCTACAGGACTGCCTTAAATTTGTTCACCGTGTCTTGAGCATATGCCATGAATCCTGCATTTACAGATGCTCCGTTAAAGCTAAAAATCGGTCTTAAGCTCTTCGCCTATTGTGGAGGCCTAGAAGTATATAGCACTACTCGTTAAAGCTCACTAATTGGCTATCACTTTTTAACACATTTCCTAATGCAGAGCAACAAGGATAAAAGGTACCCCTCTATAAGTGTGAACACTTCACAGTTGGTATCCCGTCGGAAATTCCTCGCGGGAAGTATACTCAAATGAGAGCAAAGAGGAAATGTCACTGCTGCAAGCTTGAGGAGACAGTGGGGTATATTCTTTGTCGTTTCCCGGTATGGGCTTGGGATGGGGGGGGCTTGACCTGAGAGTTGAAGATTTCAGACCTGGCGCAGATATTATATCTTTAAGTTTACTGAAGAAGGGGTTAAATTGACGAATGTTTTTGTTGAGAGAGTTTTCCCATTCACCAGAGCGTCACAGCTACCTTCTTAGGGTGGCGTCGACTAATATTGGCACCCCAATTTGGGGGGCTAAGAGGTGATAGTGCCTTTTGCTCTTTTTAAGATTGATAAATTGTTTTATTTTCTTAGGTGCTTTGAGCTTTTATGTCGTGACCTAGTGGTTTTATATAGCGGTCGAGCCGTAGCCTTGTACTGCACCGGACTCTATGTGCAGCGCAAGGTCCGGTAAGGAGCATTTGAACGGTGGTTTAAGGTTAACCAGCCAAACACAGTACTTCCTATTTGTTCCGGTTAATAGGTTCCCACTGTACAAGTATGATACCTAAATCAATAAAAAATCGGTTGGTATCCCATGTTAAGTTGGGATATTCCACAAGCGGACAGATCACTTGAGCGTGTCGTTGCCAATCTCCCAAGACCCCTGGGGCGATCAGGCTTTTTCGCGGCCCTTGGCCTCAGTCACAGTACTAGTACCGACTGGTGAAACTGCTGCCATACTCGTTCAATAATCCCAATCATAAAATTATTCACCAGGTCCTTTTTCAAAGCATTTATTTGAGCCTCAGTATCCCCAAATATCTCAATAGTTCGCCTCTAGCACCCAGCCCAATACATCCACCCGAAATCCTCATTCCACCTATTCCAACATTATCGATTCTAAAGGGCTTCGTCGAAATGCACTCCACGTTCCAAGAGGTCTTCATCAATGATGCCTGGCCGAGCTGCGTCCGGGAGTTCGTAAATAAGTGAACTCTCCCTCCCGTTTATCGCCATACATTTACACTTTATCATCCGATTATCGGTGCTAATATCACACAGCTATCCCGCCGGCCTCTTAGACGCTAACTTCTCCTGCAAAGTTATGATAGTTCAGCACGGCCAGGATACCGGTAACAGATCATATGTAACCCCCTCCCTCCTCACCTGTTTAGACTACCCCGCTAAAGCCGGCGACGCTGTCTGCTTCCGACAGCACCATGAACTAGATGGCAGTAAAGTCCCTTGATTCCGAGGACCCAGTAGCCCCATCCTGCCTCGCCGGCGCTGCTAGAATAAATAAATCCATTGAACTACAGAACTAATACTAGAATACTTTGTCCGCGCCGACTTAGTGTGTCCCGCCTGGGCCCGGGCCGTACGTCATACGTTGAATTGTAATAGGGCTGCTCAGGTCACGGCTTGCCGAGAGTTTAGGATTCTGGGGCTGAGGTGGATGAGCTTGCTTTGCTGTTCTAGCGAATATGGAATGCCGCGCATCCTCCTCGCCACTTGCATGGAGTGGATCTTGCGGGTGACCGTCTGTGAACCCGGCATTTCTAGGTTGACCACTTTTACATAAGAACCTCAATTACACGTATGATACTGTGCACTTTGTGTCGCAAACTTGAATACCCTAGCAGCCCAAGGGCCAGGGCAGAATAATGGTGCCATATCATACGTAACTAAGGTTTTAGTAGAGGTGGTACACCCGAGAAATTTGACCCTTCCGGTAGTCCCAATTTCCTCTTGCCTCGGTCAACATTGAAGGACAATTGTTCAATGAGGTATGATACCCGGCATTCAATTCAATGCACCTATCAAAAACAATCACTTACAGGCTCCTGTTGATCAATGGAACATTTGTGCTCGCAGACTAACTGATTGTGGTCTACCACTGATTTTAGCCGAAATCAGCTTCAGCATCCCCCACCCCGTGCCACTCCTTTACGCCCGGCCCTTACATACGGTACCGGTAGACTCCATTGAGAGCTAGAAACAGTGGCCTGCCGGTGCTCATGTCTATCATAATTCTGCTAGTCCCAAATATTCCCACGTGATTATCATACTAAATGTCCCCAAATCAGCGAGGCGCCCCGACTACGTCATCGCTATATCAAACCCCCAGACTCTCATACCTCACCCCTCTATTCTCTCCCATCTTCCCTGAATTATTTCCCAATTTTTTATATCAACTTATGTATGCACCCAGGAGCCATGAGACAAACTACCCCGCCACACTGCTACAGCGAAGCGGGGCGCTACACACAAAGCGCCATAACTGCCGTAAGACACCTCCTCACATCCTTCCCCTCCCTACCACCCCTACGACTTTTATTCCTCCCAAATCGCCGGTACTGTACTGTGCGAAACCCTTTTTCTCAAAAATATACACCTCGGACAAACCACGTCAACACAGATCCCCGCAAGCGCACCTGTCACCAGCGCATCCACCCTCCTAGCTTTCTCTTTTGCCATACCATCTTGAGCATATGACGTCTGTCGCGAAGGAATATTGCCAAGTGTCTAATCACTACAAATCACTCGAGCAGATTACGGGCGGCGTTGAGATTCTCTGCTTGGATCCCCCAAAGCTCTTTATAATCCCGTGATTCAAGTACAAGGGTAGGACCCTGTGTGTTACCTAAGGTGTGGTACCGGTAGTCCCTGATGTGGGTTAGATTGGGTTTAGGTTCCCTCGGGATTGCACGGGAATGCTGTTGGTTGCGCATATGCCCCACTATTTAGGTTGAACGAAATTATTGAACCCTGTCGACGCGGGTGATAGATGGCCGATGGCGGGGTCATACACGGAGCAATGGAAGTGAAACTTAGATAATAGTGCGAGTATGATAGTGCACAGGACTGCGCATGTTTTAAGGTCGCTAGAGAGTGAGTTGCCTGTTGGTAGGCCTAGCTTTTGGTAGTCGTCCCCGCGGAATCTAGTGCTTATGAAGCCATCTCTCATCCTAAATTGTCGAGCAGCTAAGGAGTTGTTGGCGCTACGATAAGCTGTGCGTCTTAAGACGTCAAGGAGGACAAATTGGAGTAGATTTTGCCCACGCGGCGTGCCCCGGTCGTAGATGTAGACGGACCACGCCTACGAAGTTGAAACCCCGGTGGTATCGTACATTTACACAGGGGGTGAAAACGGGGTACCGGTACATACGGCTGGTAATATGGGTAGGTTGTGGTGGCTCTTTTGGCGGGGGCGTTTTTGGGTGCTGTTCCGTCATAGTATTGAGTGAGTGAGGGGCTGACTTGACTGAACTTTAGGTTCAAAGTGCCAGGATGTTGCGCCTATCGTGACTGACGTGTAAATACCGGTAGTGACACAACATTTGCGTTCTAGAAGGGACTGTTTCTTTTCCATGCTTCCTTGCTCTCTTGTTTCTTCTCTTCTCTCCTCTTTGTTTTTTTTGTTTTTTTCTTTGGCGGGGGAGGGGGGGTATCTCTTATCGGGGCTGTGTGAGTCAAGGTTGATACACCCTTCGGCGAAAATTGCACGATTGTGGGGGGTTTCAAAGTTAAAAAAGATGATTTTTCGGCAACGAGCAGACACAGGAGTGGCATCAGATTATTTTATTGTATTAGCCACAAATACCGTACCCCACGTTTCTGGTACGAGGGTAGGGAACTGTTAGCCTGAACGGATAGGTATATATTTGGCTGGTTAACCTTAAATAACTCTTCAATCACTTCTTATCATACGGGACCCAGGTAGTGCTAGTATATTTGAGGGTATTAAAAGATCTTAATATTCGTTTATGAAATATCAGGACCAAGCGGCCTTTTACTCCTCCCAGGCAAGAAGTATTCGAAAATACGAATTTTGGGTTTGTATGGGCGCTCAGACAATCGCAGGGGTTTTACCATATATTTTTTTTAATCCCTGTTTTCGAATACTTCTTGCCTGGGACGAGTAGCAGAGATGAGTGGCAATGCAATAGCTTACTGTTTTTTCTTTGATTTCCTTGGTTATTTTTTCCTGTTTCAAGCATAGGGCCCGGCAAGAAGCTATTGAACAATTTTTTAAGGTTAACCAGCCAAACATATCCCTGTTTTCTAGGGTTAATTTCTCCCTACCGATCTACCAGCACTGTTCCTGAATTCCGGTGGAGTTTTGTTGACGAGAATCCCTTAGCTGACACAGATCTCCCGACCTCTGTGCACAAGAAAGTTATGGAACAGTTAATCTAGGTGAGCTGACTAACTAAATATGTCCTCGATGGTTTCCTACCCTTTGGAATCGCATCGCAAGGCAAAGTGATGGTACCAATAGGTTAACGGTTTTTGCATATAGTTCACCAGGTTTATATGAAACAGCTAAGTAAACTGAAAAACTAAATACCGGCATTGGTTCTTCCAGCTTTTTTAACCTTGAAAACCCATAGTTTGTCGGAGGCTGCCGGCGTTTCACTTGTGTGCTGTTCAACAGGGTCTTGCTGATCCCTGGTAAGGGGGACGGAACAATCTGCCCGCATCCGCCTTCAAGTTCAAAAAAAGCCTCTGCTGGTCGGGCCATCACGGTCTTCTAATTACTGTATCATCTTAAGGGCGGAGTTCCCGGACGGCCTCTTGCATAAGTTAGGTGTTGCTCTTCCAGAAGGCGTCATCTATATTGTAGTCACCGTTATTTCAATCGCCTTACCAGATGAGCATCTAAGGCTCTATCCTTTTTTTCTTTTCTTTTTCTTTCTCCGGGTGCGGGGGGACATCTAATTGCACACATTTTTTGTTTGTTGTCAAGCTGAGAACTGTGGATTGTGTTGTAAGATACGATTTAGGTAGCAGTAATGTAGGCCACCCCGCGATAGTCTAGGCCGCTTGATACAGTGTCCAACAGGATCTCTGATTTGTTTTTCACTTGAATATGTTGGGAATATAGATATGTGCGATGAATGCACTACGAACAAGCACCTTGCGACATGCGCAGAAGGGGCCACCACAGCAATGAAAGTCCGCCAGGTGACATCGTGAAAACCGTCCCTAGCCTAAGCTGCAGGGCTGCAGTGGGGCGATTGGAGGGTGACTAAAACATAGGATCTGGGTGTTGGATTTACGGGTTAGGGGGAGGGTAAGAAGGGATTGTGCTGATCGGGTTGTGGTTTGTGGAGGAGGGGAGGCATACAGTTTGAGAGGAGCTTGTCTTTCCCGCTCCAGCTCTCCCGTGAGTTAAGTGAAGGGTTTTCCATAGGTTGGTCCCATTATTTAGGCGTGCCCCTCAACCCGGAGGTCACTGGCCTATGAGGAATGTTGATACTGAAGGGACTGATGCGCGGTACAGGAAATTCTATTATTCTTACTGTAGATCGGTATGTGGTTTGTATCTCCCTCTACTCAAGCAGGCCACCAATAGGTTTGATCGCGGGAGGGTTAAGATCGATGGGCATGTTCGAGTGTCCTGTATCTCGTTGTTCGAACATAACCAGCCGGAATTGGGTACATCCAATGAAAGGCATATGTTTGCAGTCTAATTACTGTATAATACAAGATTTAATATAGATCATATCTTCCAGGAAATTTAATATCAATAGTGCGCAGACTACGGGTAGTACTATACCTAGCTTCGATGCACCTAAATCAGATGCAGGTGGAGAAATGGAAAGAAATTGAGAAAAGAGGAAATCGAAACGTCAGCAAACACCTACGTGTTCTTCGTCTGCTGGAGTAGTCAGAGAAGAAGACTCGTGATCCCCGGAAGAATGACATCTTACTGCTTGCTGGGCTTTTTTATTTGATTAATTTTTATTTGTGTTGTGATATTCCCATTTTCGCTGCCCACTGGGGTATTAGGGAGGGATGGGGGTGTCCATGGCAGACTGGATGTTTCGTCACATCTTCCTTGGCGATAAGGCTCTTGGCAAGGGGCATCAGTAAAGACCTCGAGTCTTGACTGGGGGCTGCCCGTGATTTTTTCTTTTCCCCTTGAGGCTGGGGGATATGGATTTGTGGGAAAAGAGGTGAGAGTTATTGGTTGTGGCTAGGGGCAGGTACTAGTATCATACTAGTACAGTACCGTAGCTTGGTGTTATTTTTTTTGGTTTTCAACTCTAATTCCAAAGTGTCGTCATTCCCACAAAAAATCCTGCCTGGACTGCAAAATTGCATCACTGCAACAACCTCCTCCCCCCCCCTCTCCAGTGGCTGGAAAGCCTTGTGTTTCTCGGAATAGCAGGAAACACCTGCAGCCGTCAACTATCAAGGAAATCAGCTTTCTGTGTCATCATGGAATCTTCAAGCGAAAGATGGGTATATAAATGCTCGTCCCAAGATGGTTGACCCGACTCTCGATAATCATCACGGTCCCATCCTTCCGCAATCAACGATCAGCTTCCTCGGAGTGCTTCGCTTCTTTCTTTGTGCTGTCACGATTTTTCTCACCCAATTGAGCCATTCACCTCTAGGCTACTGAGTAACCAAAAAGCAAAGGAGAAAGTAACATGTAAGTAGGCGGGTTTTTTCTTCTTCTCCCAGGTGCATTACATCAAGCATTCGGTATCGTGTGGGCGAAATAGCCAAACACGGAAATATCGAATCAGTGCCCAGTATAAATGGTCCACTATCTCTTTTTTATTTGTTGCTAACACACACACTTTTTCGACCACAGACCGAAAAACACATTCGACAAGTTTGCTCTGTTACCTTTCTCGGACCGCCGCATAACTTTGCTGTCCACCCAACCCCGCTTTTCTTTCGAGGAGGTTGTTTAAAACCCCTCTTCCGTTACCAAAAAGTCTAGTTTTCCCTCGCTCCAGAAACCCGCCAAAGGATATTTTATTCTATCTTTTTCGGAACCCCCAAAGAGAAGTCTAAACATGGCAAGGTACACTACCGCAGACCCCTACATGGGAGAAAGAGAACGACATCATCTCTCAGATCGTGCTCTTGATAGTCAGATGGCTGTATACTCACCTGAATCTCCTTTCAATAGTATTAGCACTATCGCTCCCGGATACACTGGCGGCTACGGAAACCCGCATGGTTCCTCGGGTGCCCTTATACGCAGCCCTCTTGTTGAAGAACCCGTTGTCGAACATGAACATCATCACGTCCATCACCACATCGATCATGGTAAATACTTCCTATCTGTTCTTGAGATTTGAATCATCGTGTTGATTTCGGTAGGCAATGTAGGCGCTTCAGTTGCTGTCAGGCCCCGTGTTGGACGCGAATACTCCTATGACGACCTTCACGACCGTGAACGCAGATATGGCAGCGGTATGAGCTTGGGTAGTCTTGGCCACCACGGCAACCACGGCCATCGCCATCGCCACCCTGGAGCCACTGGGGGCCGATTTGCCCGATCAGATATCGATCTCAACCTAGACGCATCATTTAATCGTCGACGAGGCAGCATCTATGATGATAGAGAATCCGAACTCGCAATTATTGATGTTCCTGCCGGAACCCGTCGAGTGACCGTTGATATGGCTCGGGAGACTGATATCAATTGGAGACGGGACAACGGCGTTCGAAGATCAAGGGGATTGGGCAGTGAGCTCTGGACTGAGATCACTAAGGATCTTGTCACCAGAGAAGCTATTGAGTATTGCGGATACCCGTACGAGGAAACTGAGTTCTTCTACTATATATTTGAGTACCTGCACCGTGACCAGATCACCGAGATAGTGGATATTACCCACGATATTCGCAGACGTACGTTTTAATTCATAGAGAGGTTCGAGTGATCTATAGTGCTAACTCCTCATAGAACGTGTTCGAGACCTTGAATATGAATCGATTGCCGGAGGCCATTCTCGTGCAGACAGGCGGATCGACTTTGACCGCGAGGAGACTCGCACCGAAATCATTATTGAGGGTGGGGGCCGTCGTGGTGGTGGGAGCCGTCACCGCAACCGCTACTACTACTAGGCACTTCCCCTGAACGCTCTACCGCGTACAGTACTCGATCAACTTAACGACGTGACGACCTAGATTGGTGTTTTCCTTCCGGTGTTTCGTCCGAGAGCTTTTTTCTTTTTTCCCACAAATGTTTTCTTTTACATTTCACCTCTCAAGAGACCCTCAATTGTTTTATCTTTATTTTAACGACTGCGCTTATTCCCGGACTTAATGTCATACTCGATTGATATATCGTGAACGGATATCTGATGGGTTTGATGTATTTCCTCTTTTTTTTCTTCTTCTTTTTTCTTTAACGACCTTCCTTTTCCTTGTCTCAATAATATTCTCCTATCCTATAATGATCTTGTAACTGATAGTGGACATGTGATGACGGCGTTTGGAATATGAGAGAGAGAACACCTTATCTTCTGTAACTGGAATGTGGGGGAAAGGAAAATGGGTTAAATCTTCGTGGAACTTCTTACATTTTCGTTCGCAATAAACTTTTGTTTCCAGTACAAAAGGAGTCATTACTATACACGAGTACTCAAGCACGAGTGAAATCTAACGCTGTTCTCGAGTGAGGCGGTAGGGGGGGCTGCAGGCGCAGGCTGAAGTTTCGTGCTTGCGCCTGCACTGGTATAGTACTGTGCTCTTGACTCGCTGGTTGAAACGAATACGGAGTGCGAGCTCTGCAGTGTGCAACTGGGCTACTGTGGGGTTGGATGATAGGGTTTAAACCTTCAATCTAACTAGCCCTTTATGGATCGCCTTGGCGAGGAAGATAAGCCGCTGCAAGCAAGCCTTGGTCGCTTGAATTTCTAGTCGACGTCATGTCGATTGATTGGTACCGATAGTCGTTCTGACAACTCAGCCAGAGAAATAACAGACTTTATGATACTTCTGATCGGCCCAGAAGAGCCCACTCATGTGCAGGATCAGTACCGGCAGACCACTTTTGCCCGAGTACAATCTGTCATCCAGCACCTGGTAGCTTGGTTGTGTGCCGGCACTGTTGTAGTCTGCTCGAGTACCGGTACTAGTACCTGTGCTGGTATCGGCAAGGCGAATCCATCGCATGACGCGCTTGGGTCTTTACTGTCTCGGGTTCCTTCCAATTGCTCCCTTTCTCCTCTCCTCCCTCCCGCCGAGGATAATCCTCGAGCTGTTTTATTACCGTACCAAACGAACAGCCCGCATACTTTCCCGATACCTTAGTTGATAAATTTGATCCGCCGTCACACGTTATCAACCCTTTCGACCACTCTAGCAACATTCATCATCATCATGGGCGATAAAATACACCTTTACTTCATTACCTTCAATTGTGCCCTGCTTCACCACGATGTCGCGACCCTTTCTTCGCATCTCCTCTCTGGGCTCGAATCCCCGTCTCTCAAACCAGACTTGATAATTCTCTCACTGCAAGAGATAGCCCCGATTCCTACTGCCTTTCTAGGCGGGCCAACTCTGGCAGGATATTTCGAAACATTCTCGACGGCCGTGAGAACTGCTACAAGGAAGCAGTTGGATGAAGACTACGCTCTGGTGGCGAGGAGTAATGTCGGGTTGACGGGGATTATGGTGTTCGCGAGGAGCCCGGCGAGAGTTATTGAGATACGGTACGCTGGGGTCGGGGTAGGATTATGGGAGATGGGGAGTAAAGGGGGTGTCGGAGTCAAGGTTTACTACAATGTTATGGATGAAGACACCAATGAGGGCAGTGACGAGAAGACGGTGGAGATTAACTTCTTAGCTGTGCATCTTGCTCCAGACGAAAAGAATGCCCATCTACGGAACGAAAATTGGGGCTCGATTGTGCGGGGGCTCGTTTTCGATATTGTGGGAAGGGGGGATGCTGCACCAGAGATCGGATCGTCCTCCGCCGAGAGTTTAATATCTTCTCAACCAGATATAGCACCCCATTCCGGATTATATTCGCCTACGGCTCATCTCTTCGTCCTCGGAGATCTCAACTACCGTACCGCAGACTCTAGACCCGTCGGCCCGGAATTTATTATATTTCCACAACCGGATGATCCGCCATCGTCGAACAAACACTACTCAAACCTCCTCGAACACGATCAGCTCACTCCACAAAGGAAGGCAAACAAAACACTACATGGCTTAGAGGAAGCTCCGATCACCTTCCCACCTACATATAAATACCACATTTCAAAAACCTCGCCAGACGATCACAGCTGGAATTGGACACCACTTCGATGGCCGAGTTGGACGGACAGGATACTTTACCTTCCGTCAGAGAGCCTTCAAGTTCACAAATACACCTCTATCCAGGAAATCAGATCCTCAGATCATCGGCCTGTTGTTGCACACATATCTATTCCAGCTGAGCCTCTGAATGTAAGTGACGGATGGAGGGTTCGTCCACCATACCAGCCTGATGTCAAGGGATGGAGGCTTGCTCGGAATGCAGCTAGGAGGAGAGAAGTCGTTGTAGGGTACCTGGTATATCTCTTTGGAACTTGGGCGGGTTGGGGGGCTCTTGCGGTGGTTATTGCCGGAGGATTGGGTGGTTGGTGGGTGCTTAAAGAGTTGATTGTTCGTGGAGTCTAGGGAGTGTAACGTTAATGAGTTGGGTGCATTGTTCGCTTGCATTGGAAAGTTTTACTGGTAATTCAGGAGCTTCGTCGTGGTCAATGGAGCATGAATAGTGTATCCTAACAAGGAATGTATTACCCCATCTACCATGATGCCTACCCATAATGAATTAGAACGTAGTACAGCATATTTGAATCAAATGTATCTGCTGCGCCTTACTTACCGGTATCAGTTTTGATGTGAATCAAGTGATTCCCCACATGGCAGACACCTCACCACAGCCAATAACCTTCTTTCGGAAGATAACGCTGAGCCATCCCGTAATCGAACCCCGGGAGGACAACATTCAGGTTTATTTTTGCACTTTATCAACCAAGAGATCACTCACAATATCCCATTGAGGCACTTTTGTCGTCGTAAGATTCTTCCGATGCCAAAACTTTCTACAGCACTCTGCTCGAATACTTTACTCGTATAATACCAAAACCGCACTTCCAATTGACACGCAAAAATACCGCAGGCGAGTCAGAGGCTTCTAGGATATGAAGCAAGGAACCTGTGCAAGTTATGTCTCTGGTGAGAAAAAAGATAGGGATTATAGTACTAGTGCTGCGGTTGTGCTACAGACGCTCAGTATGTGTGGGTAAGGGAGGGTACGGTAGTCTTACAATCAGGTAGGCGTGGTGAGGGGTTGTTACTTGAGCTTGGGTTCCATCAGCACCGTCACAGGTATCTACGGGCTTTGATACCTTGGGGGGGTTAATCCCCTGGGGGCTTCGATTCACTGCTTTATGATAAGGTTGAGGAATTTTGTAAGTTCTTCTCGCTGGTGGCCTAATGTTACCGGCCAACTAAAGTTTGAGAAGGTGCCGTTGGGGTGGTGTAGGTCGAGGTATTACAGCAATGCTTGCTCTTAGCAATCGAACAGGAACTCCCCTCCCGGAGGCAACGATGAGGAGGGGATTCCGCGCTGGGAGAAAAACATGTAACCCGTTTTCGAAGGTAAGATCTTTCTGAGGATTTTCGGGTGATCCCGGGGGAATGCTCTGGGGGCATTCCTCTGACCTGGATTTGGACTCTCGGAACCGAATACTTTACCCCTCTCCTGACACCCAGAAAATTCCCTTCCTAGAATACTGTTCTCTGAACTGGGGAATTCATGCGAAAAGGGAACTCTCAGACTGCTCCAGGTCACTTGCGCCCCAGATGTTTCAGGAATACGATGGCCGCATATCTGTCAAAAGATTTCAGGCCAACTAGGGTACTTTGCTTCCGGTATGTAAAAGCTCATTCCAAGTTCAATGGACTAGACTGTGCATCCTTCTTTGGAATTATGGAGCTTGTAACTGCCGTAATAGAGCTGAGATGCTACGGCATCAACAAAGGGCACTTGTGGGGGTATACTCCACTCATATGGGCTGCTCACAATGGGCATGAGAAAGTGGTGAAAATACTACTTGATGTACAGGCCAGTCCCGACAAAAAAGATGAGGAGGGCGAAACACCACCCCCGCATGCTGCTCGCAACGGACATGATAGAGTTGTGAAAATACTTCTCGAGCGGTACAAAGTCAACCCTAACCACCTAGGTAGATAGAGCACAACACCGCTCATGTCTGCCGCCCAGAATAGGCATGAAGGAAGGGGTGATGGAAGTGCTTCTCCGGCTGCAAGCGGTCTGCCCTGACAAGCCATGTTTTCAAGGCAGAACACCTCTCTCGTATGCTGCCGAGAGGGGGTATGATAGAGTGGGTGGAAAGACTGCTCGAGCGGGAAGAGGTCAACCTGGACAAGTTAGATAAGAGTGGCCGAACACCTCTCTCTTATGCTGCTTGGTGTGGACGTGAGGAAGTGGTCAAAATACTACTCAAACAGGAAGAGGTCAACCCCAACAAATCATCTTATGAGGGCCAAACACCGCTCTCATATGCTGCTCAGAACGGACATGAGGGAGTGGTGAAAATAATTCTCGGGCAGCAAGATGTCAATCCCGACCAGCCAGATCACGCCAAAACGCCGCTCTTACACGCTGCTCTGGAAGGACACCTGAGAGTGGTGAAAATACTACTCGGACGGGGAGAAGTCAATCCCGATGCGCAAGATCATACCGGCCAAACACCACTTGCATATGCAGCTGACAAAGGACATGCGGAGGTAGTAAAGATTCTGCTCGGACGGGCAGAGGTCAACCCGGACAAACCAAGTATTTATGGCAGAACACCCCTCCAGCATGCAGCTTCCAATGGGCATGAGGGAGTAGTGGAAATTGTTCTTGGGCGGGAAGAGGTCAACCCGGATAGGCAAGATAATGAAGGGCAAACACCTCTTTTTGCTGCTGCTGAGCGCGGGCGTGAGGGTGTGGTGAAGATGCTCCTCGCGCGGAATGATGTAGCCCCCGACAAGCCCGACGACCAGGGCCGAACACCTCTCATGTCAGCATCCGCGCAGCGCCATAAGAGGGTGATAGAGCTTCTGGAGCCTCAGGTAGCGGACGACTCAGAGCCGAAAGTGAAGCGGATATCAATCTCTATCATTAAGATGCCAAGATATTACACCGGGGTATTGGGATAATTGAGCCTTGCGCTAAGACGGCTAGAATTCCCCTCTTCGGATAAGTGGGGGGAATCACCGCGAAAAAACATTGGCTTCCTGAGACAGATAAAATGGAAGATACATTGGACCTTACTAGGAGAGCAACCCCAACATCCCAGTGTGAGGTGCTTGTGGTAGCACTGTTTAACATTATTAAATCACTAATTTAACTAATACCTAGATACTCTTCTCCTATTAATGCAGATATTAACAACCCGGAGACCTGAAGATAATGCAACGAAAAGCAGCCAAAAAAGCGACCTTGACAGCGAAATTCACTACCTCTCAGAGGCCCTCATGAGCATGGGAAACATTTTCTTGAGTAACTGAAGCACTACGAACTGATCTACAACTTCAGCCTTTTGATAGGTTTGTTGGCTTCGTCGCTATCTCAGGTTTACCAGCGTTTAAGGAGTGTCCGGGTAACTAATCTCACCACTAGTATCTTTGTACTTGTATCTGGTATAAGGTACGTATCTGAAAATGAGACGAATTTTTTTTTTCGTTGGCTGGGTGGTTGCGTAGCAGCAGCCGTATTTTCAGATAGTCTACTTGTTGCAAGATACGAGTAGGGATGTCAGCACAAAAAAAATACTGTGAGTGTACCACTGTATACCCTACTTAACCCTGCTCTGAGAATCTCTTGGCCAATATCCCGTTCATCCTCGTATGGTGCGTCCGTTCTGGTGGTTTCCAGGACGCACCTCAAGTTACGACAGCCTTAATGATAGTATATCGAGTGGTTATTGCGCGAGCCACCATTCCCTAACTTTGGAGATCGTAGTCCAATAGAACAGGACTCCGGTCTACTCAGCTGCTCATTGTTCAACATTCCCATGCACATACGATCCCGGATGTCCAGAATTGGCCAAAACTGAGCACCCGAGGCTCCTATTTTCTCTCTTGTCCACTCGCGCCTTACAAGTTCCCAATCCATATCCTACCCTATATTCACAATCAAAGTGCACAAAACTTGAGGCGTGGGTCGATCAGAAGTTTTATTGCCAGCCACAGAGAGTGAGCACTGCCGGAACTAATACGACAGTGAGTGCTTGCGGCCCCTGGACTGTGCACATACACAATCCTAGGCACGCTCGTCAACAAACGCAGAACTGGCTGAGAAACGGAGACTGGGAGTGCTCCTCGAGTGACAATGTCTGATTTAGATTTCGATGTATGATCCTCTCCTTTCCGCTTCTTAGATTTGCTTCTTCAATCCCTAGTGTGAAGAACTTTGAGGAAACCGTTTATCTATTATGATCTAAGCTTTTTCTATTTATACGCGCCCTCAGTTAGCGCTTTCTACAATTCCCCCACGCACGCAATCTCAGCCAGGTATTGAATATTTCAACGCATTTAAACCGTACCGCAGATACATAAGCCGACGAAAGAGCGCTTTGGGTCTATTGGGATTTCACTTGTATAACTCCATACAACGTGCTGATTGTGCTAAGCTATCGCAAGGCTAATTAGTGTTCACTATGACTCTACAGCCTTGTCCGAACATGAGCAAATGCTGCCCAAATGGGGCATAGGCTGCTAAATGCTACCGTATTGGTATATGATTCGCTGGATACCCAGTGCGTTTTGTCTCCATCAAGCCTTTTTATGTGTCATTACAAGTAGTATACAAGGTTTTAGTGCGAAAGTCGAGGTGAAGTATGATACCGGTATCGCCAATACCAAACCCTTCAGACCGAAGCTGACTTGATCAACTCTGTAGAACCAGCCGCCTTATCTGATAGCGGCTCCGTCAGAGGAGCTTACATTATTCACCGTCCGAAACGCTTAGGCATCACGAGGTTTTTCCCTCTAGCGTTAGGGGGTTTGGGGCTCGAGGGCTGAAGAAACGGCCTACCTCTGATGCGTTTATAAGCCATCCCCCTACCATCTATCGCCCTACGTCAGGTTACATAAACGTTGAACCGAGGATAACCATTTTGCCCTATAATATGCAGCATCACAGCACTAGCATTGCTCCGCACCCTTCGGCTCTCCCCGGAGCCTTCTCTGAAAGCTAGAGCATCGAGTAAGATGATTGAGAAGCAGCTTGATCCAACCACGTTAACACACCCAGTCAAGTTCTTCGCTCAGCCACTGTGAGCAGTTGTGGGGGGTGGGCTTCTCGATCACGACTTGATGAGCGTTTGTCTACCGTAAACCCGGCATGTATTAAGTCCCGGGAAGCTGTGGCATATGCTTGGTTGGGGAGGCTGACGCCGTGGGGCTCCCTCTGCCCGTTCTAGAGTTCCCGATGGCAAAATAGGTCAGCCCGATGCTGTTACATGAAGTCTTCAGACTACGGCTGCCTCTTATATAATATTATCATACTTGTCCTCTTTTTTTCAAGCCAATCATCAGATGCAGCCGGGATGAACACTTCTCTCTGCGCTTATCTAAAGCGATATGGCTTCTACACTTGAGTGGTCTCCGCAAGAAATCACCCTCCGACGGTGGCCGACCTTCAAGCCGCCAACGCTCCTCGCCGAGAGCCTTGCATAGTGAATTTCTGAGGAAAGGTTCCGGGGTCACCAGTCTCCGCCCCAAGGCTGTATAATTCTCCAAGACTTAGAACCCTTGAAAGTACAGTGATAGGTGCCGGTACAGTGTGATAGGGTTGCTAGAAGCAGCGCCAACGTGTGAATAGCTGACAAGTCCTACCGTTGGCATATAACGTCCCCCACAAATACTGCACTCGCGGTCATCTGAACTACTAATATTAGTGTTTTAATAAGTTGCTACTGCGATACCTCATCGGCCCGTACTGGCACGGCAATCTACTGATACCAACGGCCATCATTTCTTGGCGCCCGAGTGCCTGTACGCAACCACAACATTGCCCAATCGTACCGGCAGTGGACGGGCGCTGAGTCTCAACCAACATAGGAACTTCGCTGAAGGATAAAAAAACTCGCACATACATCCGGATCTTGTCAGAAATTAACTCTGGCACGCAAAACTAACAACGCAATTCCTACCCTGCACAAACATCTACTACGGTCAGTATTCTATTTGTTTATCATCCTGTGCGAGTACACGAGAAGCCACACCCGGCTAGAGGCACATGGGGCTTCAACCCTCCTTAGCAACACCACCTCTATTATCCCTTCGGCTCAGAGGAGGGCTGAGAAATCCTCCGATGGAAACTGAAGGGTACAGCATGTACGTGAACCGAGTTCTTAAGAATGAGATCCGCACCGCCCCGGTAGGAGGTGTGATAATCCGCTATTACATCAGAGAAGTCGGCTGCATAGCTAAAAGCTCATCCTTTTCTTCCCAGAGATTCGATAACTCTTCCCCGACGCTTTAACTTGACTGTGATTATGTGGGTCACAGATCATTTCACCAGAGTCGAGATACTTCACTCAGTGGCTATTGTTTATCCTAGAGGAGCGCTCCCCTCATGGAGGGATGGAAGGAAGGTTTACATTGGGTGTGTCCTCGAAGCTTGCAAAATAACTGAAATATATTTAGGTAATTCCATCTCCTGCATGCACCAACTAGGAGGCTGCATAGATCTAGAACATGGCGGTCGATTACCAGGTTCGGAGATGCTTCCTAGCCCTATGTCGACTATTCTGATGCAGGAACAGGCAGATTGGTATTACCACCAGAGCTTCCAACTCTCCTTGGGCCTCCCCCCCCCCCCCTCCCTTCCTTTTGCAACTCAGCGGGCTGCAACGAATTTTGGTTTTAGTAGCCTGCGTGATACTCCAAGTCAACTGACGTGCAATCAGATGTATAAGACGATAGCCAGACACCACTACACTACAGCACAGCCTCTTCATCTCTCAACGTGCCCATCGCATATCAAGTTCTATTCGAGATGAGAGTGCAATTCCGCCCCGCTCTCCTCACATTTAGTATTCCCAAGAGAGTGGATGCTACTACAACCCCGTTACATCATAGATCATTCCCACTGAGTCAAAAAAGAAAAAAATGAAATGAGTGGGAAGTGGCCGAGTTTGGTGGCTTCGCTCGTGCGAGCCGAGCGTTGGGAATCCTTGAGAACTCCAATACTCTTGATGCCGGGGGAAAGGTCACGTTCCCGCTCACAGGCGCTGGTGCCCTAATATCCCCTAGAGAGGGGTGGTGTTTAAATACTCTACAATCTCCCTTTGAGAGAGTTCCAGTCCCATCACAAACCATTCAACACCCCCAACTCAAAAAGAAAACTGAAGACGCCCAAAAACCCAAACATACCTGCCTGCGTACCAGGCTTCAAGTATTAATTCCCTTAAAAATCCCTTCTCTCTCTTCTATTGTTCCTCCCCTCCTTCTTCTCTGCTATTATCACCTTTTCCCACCCTCCTAAAAACATCACACTTAACTATTTCACAAAATCCGCAACATCCCTAAAAAAAAAAAATCAACCCCCAAGGACACCACCACCTCCACCACCGCTATGCCTCAAAGAAGCACTCCCTGCGACACCTGCATTAGTCACGGACTCAAGGTTCCCTCCCGTGGGGTGGGCCGTCCTGAACATTGCTACTGCCCTCAAAACGAAAGGACAGAACTAGTTTGGTTCTGCCACAAATGCCGCGAGGAAGGGAGAGGCTCCTTGTTGCTGCTTGTGGATATCAATCCTCAGTGTCAAAACATGCAATGTACACACATAAGGTGTTCTGCTTGCACCATCGAGGAGAGTGGATAGATGATCGCTAGTGGCCCTATCCCCACCGACTTGAGCGCACTCCTGGGTGAGTGGGGTGTGGATTTTTCAGAGGTTGGTGAGGGTTTACAGGACACTAGGAGGATTGGATGTTTCAAGGCTTAGACAATATCTCTTCTTAAAAGAAATTGAGAAGGAGAAAGGGGAAGGGGAAGACAATTCAAAGGGAAGAAAAGGAAGAAACCCAACAAAATGGGATAACAAAAAAAGGGGGGATTTCAAAATCCTAGATCTTGGGCATAGAAGGATACAACTTTTGGTGTTTGGCTGCTTCTGGAAAATGGGAGTTCTGCTCTGGGTGGTTTTTTCTTGGTCTAAATTGTGCATTCGGGAGTCAATCATTTCTCCTTTTCTCTAATTTTTTCTTTCTTAATTTACGCTCCTTACTCCATGGAGTTGTCGGTCGTTCGCTCAGGGAGGGAGGAAATACTAGAGACGGGGGATCTTTGGACTGTAGTTGCTATTTTGTTACTAGAATAAATCGGTCTTTATGACAGTTGGGCAGTGTTGCTACCGTGAGCGATAGTGTGGCTTCCACATTTTAGGATATCAAAGCAACTCGAGCATAAGCTGTGAAGTGTGCGGTGCATAGTTGCAGAGGGAGAGCAGGCCCAAGTGCCTCCAGAAGGCGAAAAGCCTCGGATAAATAAATCTCCGAGAACCCTGGGACGGGGCTGATACGAAAATCGGAGGCAAGGCAGAAAAATGAGTGATATCACATGAAGGGATATATAAAGTGGACTCCAACGAGTCTAGGAAACATGGCTGTGAGCTCTGTGCACTTGACACCCAAACCCCCAAGGCATCAACACAGCTTTGCAAATACCTTGAGTTCACTTCCCTCCGCCGCCTCTCTCTCTGCCTCCCCGTTGGAGAGGAGGAAAGTTCTTCCTTTAGGAAAGCAAGGCAATGGCAAAGCGAACGTCTGGTGACTCCAACAACAACAAGTTAACGTAGTAGGGGCTAACAGAGTACGAGAGTAGAGGGGAGGGGAGGGGTGCGGCTAACATTTTCCCACCACTATGTCATTTCCCACAAAACAAAAAGCCGAAACCTATAAGCCAAGCCCGTGCAATAGAGCATCAAGGTATGATATCAGCCACCGTTATTCAGATTTCTAATACCGCAGCAACTCGAACGATCGAGCCATGTGCTGCGGGTATGTCGCCGGAGCTACTTCCTCTCACAAGGTTTGGTGTTTTTTATTTTGTTTCGTTTTCTCATGTCTCTCGAGAGGGGGGCTGACCAGCTCTAGCTCTGTTTTTGCTGTGTTTTTTTTCCGCCCCCTTTTCCAAAGTAGGTAATTCTTGACTACACAGCACATTGTTCCATCGTTCGAGACCTAAGGTATCTAGGCAGCTACTGAATAGTAATACAAGTCGAACCAGTCAACCCCCCAATCACCTTCTAGCATTTTGTCAGCTACCATATTGTGCTACCACCACCACCACCAACCACCGCCCTGCCCTGGTGGCAAATTCAACGTCCAACACCAAAAAGCCACACAAAATCCCACAACCAACTGCCGGGAACTTTAAGGCCCCCCTCGCATGACACTCGAGTATCGAGTACCGAACAGTAGGCATACGTATTCCAAATTAAAACGATAACCGGGAAATCACAAGATTCAGCAGCACCCGGAAAATAACTAAATCCAAAATCTAACTGCGTGCATGTGTGTATGTGTGACACTTATTGATATTATACGATCCACTATCTCAGACAGCCCCATAATCCAATCCCCGGGACATGGTGCCAAAGCCCCCCCCCCCCCCCCCCGAGGGGGATTGGCATTTTCCCGATATAGCACTGCATAAATAAGATCGGCCCACAGAGCGGGGCTGGCTGGCTGGCTGGATCTCGTTAACTGTTAAAACCTGTCAAGCTAAGCCTATCATGAGCTGAGGAGCTGATTTCCCCCGATAAAATCTGATGGTGGATCTCAAGAGTTTTTACCGGTACCAACTGGAAAGCCTTTTTTTTTTCTTTTCTTTTTCTTTTCTTTTCTTTTCATTTCCTATCGTCGGCAATCGGCCGGTTAGTTCCTTTTTTCATTATCGTACCGTACTGGAATATACCGTACCGGTATGACTGATAGTAATTATGATTGTATAACTTAACTTACGGTACCGGTAACCTAACCACACGGATCAAGTCGGCCCCCCCACATTGTTTGTCCCCGGTACGGCCCGTCCCGTTGATCAAGATCGAGCCCCATACATCGAGCCCCATACTCGGGTCAGGGAGTAAATGATGAGACGGACAGGGGTTTTTCGAGTCCGGGCACTCGATACCGTAGAGGTAAGAAATGATTTAATCTGGTAGGAATAATGCCAGGAAGGGTAAGAAGCTTTGACATCTTGACCCCCCTGTCCGTCTCATCACTTACCTCCATACCCGAGTAGATACTCGAGTATTGAATCTACATGATAACCCCCCCCCTTTTTTTTAGAATAGGCTATACTTGCCCCCGGGTCACTCGTTTTCAGCCCGATTCTGCAATAAGTGGAGGATAGGATAACTATCCCTACAGTACCTTATTTCTTCTTTTTTTCCTCCACTCTGTAGCCCTGCTTTGCTGGCTTGCTTCGTTGGCTGCTTACTTTCCTGGAGGGGGAATATATAATATCATACCGGTATTACTTGCACAGCTCGAGCGTAGGTAGCACAGAAAGGTCAGAAAAGGGAAGGTGAGATGAATCACGTGAGGTCATGAGACATCACTCGAGATCTTTCATCCCGTTCTTGCGCCTTCCTCGTTGTACTCGAGTAACTTATGTAGTCTATGCATGTATGATACATGATAGGCGTAGGTTTTGCTTTTTTTTCCTGGAGGGTGCCTACCCCAAGGACCTTTTCTCTCTTTTTTGTTTAATAACGATAATAATAATAATAATAATATGCACGCCCCGGCGCTGTCGCTGTCGTTCGTTGTTGTTGTCATTGTCCTACTTCGTGCCTTTCCTTCCCCCTTTTCTCAAGGCAGGCGCCAGAAGGATAAGTGAGGATAACAACGGCAGTTCAGGAAGTCTGCCTGTCGATGTATCATAGAAGGGAGAGGGAAAAAGAAAGGAAAGGAAAGGTGTTGTGTTGGCATTTTTTTTCAGCGCTGTGATGATTCTTGAATGCGAGGCGACCGTAATATCATCGTGCCTCGGTCGACTGGCAGATACGGTAGGCGGGAAGGAAGGAACTTCAAGGAAGTAAGGAAGTAAGGAAGGAAGGCTTTGAGGCGCGATCTCGGTTTGCTGGCTGTGCGACTGTACTTTTGTCCGTGCTTTTTTTTTTTTGGTTTGCTCTCTTTCTTTCATTTATTTACTCGGGTTGCGATAAGCTTTTTTGATTATTTATTTTATTATTCTTATTTTTAAGGTGGGGTAGATTGCTGTATCGGGTAGGAAGGGGGGGGGGAAGTTGGCCTGAAAAAGATGGATATACCCTGCGGAAATGGTTCGGGTGAGACAGATTTCTTATTCCCAGGGAATGAGTTGATCTCACTTAACCTACCTGAGGGCATACCGAAATATACGGCACAACGAAATATTTAGTGAGTCTGGGAAATGTCTTATGGAAGAAGCAACCACGCAGGAAAATCTTGACTACGATTTTGTGTCGCCTATGAAATATTTCGTTGTGCCGTATATTTCGGCATGCCCTCAGATACGTTACCACGTTGTTGTCATTGACGAATGTTCCTGGTGGGGGGCTAATTTTATTTGCTTTTTTTCTTTTTCCCCCTTCTCTTTCTTCCTTCCTCCCTGCCTGCCGTCTGGGGCTTGTCGGGATAGTGGAACTTTCAGGAATGGGCCGTGATATCCCCTGCTCGTTGTTGACTTGGTCTTACTTACTAACTTACTTGTTTCTTTATTGGTATCACGAGTTATTCGTTGTTTATCGAGGGATTTCCTTTCGGCTGAAAGTCGTGATTTAGGGTTGTCTCTTTTGGAATATATGATATCTTGGTACTTGTATTATAACTACTTACTACTACCGGTACTATAATTAGAAGCTTTTTTTTTCCCCATGCAAATTGTCACGGACTCAGTTTTAAGGTTTTAGTAAGTAATTGTTTAGTATTAATGTTGATGCCTAACTCACTACCCCGGAGGCCCATAACGAGCCTCCGGAGCAAAAGTTAGGATCAGAAAATGAATGAAAGAAAACAAGACACCACCCAACCATGACTGCATGAAGAAAGAGATCTGTTTAGTGAGGCCAAAGGAAAAAGAGAAAATCTCTAACATTTATGTGAAAAATATATGAAAGAGAAACATTAAACCGTCTGCTCCTCTGGCTCCAGTGCCGACCCTTCCTCAATAACTCCCGGGACCCGAGCCCTCAAAAACCCCTTCCAGAAACAGCCCGCAGATGCAAGGAGTCCCCTTCAGTTCACCGTAGGCAATCGATAGACAGGACAGCTGCCGCACCTGCGATGGCCGTTTATACACTCAACGTGTATAGCCGTTAGCATCAAGGTTTCGGAGCATTGGCAGCAGTCCCAAAATTCATCCGTTCCTCCTGTCTGGTTGGGGTTGCTGCTGTTCTGTCGGTTTTTGGATTGTGATAATACATCGTCGATCTGCTCCCGTGGGCGGGGAGAAGCGCGCACCGTGTGTGAAGATTGGCTTGATGTAGGGGAATTCATGTTGATGGTAATGAAGCTAAGATTTGTTTTTGGATTGTCTGATGATGGTTAGTTGTTGTCGTTGAAGAACGCCTGCTAAAAAGATAGTCTGCGCCTGTAGGCAGAAACCAATCAAATGAAAGGTGGTTAGGATTTCGACTTACCTATAGTGTTGGTAGGATGGGGGCTGGCGGGGAAATAGTCGGTGTTTATTTGAACTCCTCAGTTTAGGTCGAAAAAAAGAGGGGGATGATTTTAGAGTTAAAGATAAGAAGACACCACGAAATCGTATGTTTGTTGGTTGTGATAGTTGATTGCATGAGCACGTTGTGATGGTCGGAGTGAAGTGAGTTTGGGGGAGTCGAGACGAAGTTATATAACCTTGGATGTATATAGTTAAATAAAGGGATATCGCCTGAGGCCCTTTCTGTGAAGCTTCATCTCCGTCAGGAATCCACTCTCCACCCCCATCCGCACACAGTGTTCTCATCGAATTCGCCTTACTTTACATAAACGGCAGAGGCAACGTTGGGGGTAGGGACGTGCGGTGAGTAAGTTTTGCGGAGTTTCTTCCCTTTCGTAACACCTAATTTCGTACGGCCAATGTCGAGATCTCCAAGAGGGGTGACATAGTTGGGCACAAGACAATCGCACAAAGCTTCGGCTTTTCCGCTGGATGACCCAATATGTGAAGGGTTGGGGTTCGCACAAAGCACTTGAATGAGTCCTCTCAGGTCTCCTCTAAGCTGAGGGATGGGCTGATTAGATAGGAGGTAGAGTAGGGAGAAGGCACCCTATCGAAGGCTAGACATCGCACCTGCCCAATCATCATTGCACTCTTCCTAATCATGGATGCTCCACCACTATTGTTGTCTCAACCCTAGGGATTCTCTAGGAGTAAGGCAGGGCAGACATGATTAAGGGTCCTGGTAGCGCTCAATGTATACGCTGGGAGTAAACGGGCAATATCAGAGTGGGGAGGCAGGTGGTAGGCTCTCTAATACCACTCCATTAATAGTTCTGGTCCTGTGCGCCCCCCGCCCTCCGCCGGGTGAGGCACGGTGGAGCCTTGGTGCTTGGCCCAGCATAGGTACGGCACCCATCGGAGCCACTACCGCCGTTCAATTCCCGGGCAAAGGAGAAAGGCCGCGCCACAAGATGACCTCCTTACGATCCTGAGTACTAAACACTGTACCGTTGGTTGCTTGTGCCCGGTACACAAAATGCCCTCAGAGGGCAGAGTGCCCTATGTAGTAGAGACTGTTCGCGAAAGGAGGTGGAGTGAAGTAGAGATGAATTAGCCTTCACGGTAGGTGAGTCCTTCACAAGAATCCCTCAAATGAGTCCCCATCTTTCCTTGAGGACTAATAGCCGAACCTGTGAGCATCATAAACTGTCACGCATAAAGTTCTGGTCAATGAGAGTGCTCAGAAGAATTAGGGCAAGACGTTCACCTTGAATAGGAAGAGTGGTGGTATTTCTTCATTGTTATTTTTGATTTTGGATATTCTGCGAGGTGGTTACAGATATGGGAGAAGTTAATAGTAACGACTTCAAAGTGATACCGGCACATGCCTTCCATTTCTCGCCAAGACAAAACGTGCGCAGCCTTGCCAACGCTTCAGCACCGCCCAATTACGCTATGCAGAAAACCCCCATCCTGCGTGTCAGTCCCAAGAGGGAAAACCCGACTCTTGCATCAGAGCAGAAAATCAACATATTTGTGTATTATGTACTACTAAACGTTAAGTCATTTTACTGAGCATTCGAGACCTCAATAGGCATCACGCTCTCGGAGTTTTTCTTCTCTGGACCGAGAACGGCGCAGAAGGATCAGATCAGTAGGTAAATCAACCGGTACATCGCGATGAAAGGTGAATGTACAATGAATAGAATGACTGAGGAATCGACGGTATTACCGTTCCTGCATTGCGGCTCTTCAAACATCAGATCAGGGTCCCAAGGAGGCTATCGATTTCATCGTCTTCGGCAATCTTTTAGAACCTTGGGAGATCTATCAATAGTAGGGATGTAGTGCATACAGTCCATTGGTACCCAAATCCTTGGAACCTCCAATGTCTAGCTGAATGTGCAGCCCTAGGGCTATCGATGTTATCAGCGCCCATCCACCGCTAGTGTATTAACATTATGACTAAAGGTAATCCCGAGTTCCAAGCGACGCAGCGGAGTACTGAAAAGTTGTAGTACCCGATGCGTTGTTCGCTGTCGAAGCATTGTGGCGGTATCTACCGCGGTCTTCATATCCCACTTCCCACTTTCAAATTCTGGATGTCAGCCTTAACTGGGTGAGTATCTTCATATCCTGTCAGGTATGATATGCCTAATAATTAAGTTTTCTCACTAACAATAATGAAAAGCAGCGTTGAGAAACCATAACACGCTCGTGTGGTGGTGAGGCCTGCCGATCATAATTTTGCGTAACTCCACCAATTATCTTGCGTAATACCAATCCGCCCCACCCTACCCGTAGGTCAAAGAAAGAGTTAGAATATGAGTAAATTGGAGAATTCTCACCGTCACTCAATGCTGAGCCTACACAAGGTCCAGTGCATAGGATTCTCTGACTGGACAGGAGTGGGAGAAGTCATCACTTAATTGAAGTCCGTTCACTTATCCTCGGCCAATAGCGCCCCCAGGAGGGCGTAACCCACTGCGTTCGAGATAGCCTTGGGCTGCTAGAACTTCGGGGATAGGTACTATCTCGGCCTAGTTCCCATTGCCATATGGCTCGTTTATTCGAGGGTAAATAGCCCTTTTTCAGCTCCATGGAACTGATATCTCTCGGTCGTGGGTGCCGTATTGCAGCAATATTCACAGAAGGTGTTTAGTAGACCCTAAGATCCACTCCCAATGGACCCAGTGGCTTGGTTAAACTTCCCTTATAGTTGCCCGGGGCGGTGAGAGGGGAGAAACTCCCTACGCTCCGGGAGTATGAAATCTGCTTTACTATTTCTCGGCACGGACCTAAGCACAGACCTAACGCTTGATGTCAGCCGAGATTGCGTAGCATCCTGAACATACCCAGCGCCCTATTCAATATTGCGGGAACTCTTACCATTACATGCTGAGGTATCGCTCTTTTCAGTGACGGAAAGCATTGATGCCTCAAGCAAGAAGGACCCGAAAACAAGGGGTTGAAGATTTGTATGGACGCTCAGATATGCACTAATCTTTTGCAATATATTTTGTGATTCCCTGTTTCGGGATAGTCCCTGCCTGGGACAAAGTACCAGACCCCATTCTATACCCCACTTCCCAATCTTAAGTAGCTAAAAATAGGGAAGGCTAGTTTGCGGTCTGAAAAAGACTAGACAAAAAAAACCGTGGGGATTCACTTTCTAGGGTACTGATACTATAAGACACCACGAGGGGCCTGCAACATTGCGGTTGTTTTCACCTGCTTGAATGAGGCGTAGGTGCGCTCATAACCTAATTCACATTTAACACAGGGAAACAGCAGCCGAGTTTCAAAAACTGTGCAACACACCAGGGAGTGAGCGGTGCTGAGTCAAACATGTCAAATTGGCAAGCTGTGTTTAAGTAGTCCCAAGGAATCGACTCGCCGGTTTGCCCGTTAAGCTGGTGCTATGTGTCCTTACCTAACATACGGTGACAGATATTTTGGTCGAACAATAGCAACGGGCGCACGCAATTGTATATTTGACACTCCACCGTAGAGATAAATTAAAAGGGGAAAAAGCCATAAAAAACAATATTTGGTATGCAGCTGCAGCTACCCTTGTAGGTATTGATTACCGTGGCTTTTCTGGGGGGATCCCCTTGGGTATCCTTGGCAGATATCTCACTGGGAGCTTCTGCTAAGTGTCTCCTAAAAGTATCTGAGCTACCTTTGGTCTTATGAATATTCAGAGATCCTTTAGCTTTTCTTTAAGCATCTCTCAACAGTACTTGAGAGAGCTGGACCAGATATTCATGAAGGCTAAAGTGCACTTCGCTAGCTTGACTGAAACTTGGAGAGGGCAATATCATTGTGCCATTCCGCCAAAGTTTGATAGTGTGCTTTGTTAGACTTTCTGGCAAGATGATGCTGGGTATAGTTGTCAAGAATTTTGAGCCTATCCAGGCAGGAAGATTTGTTGCTATGGTCCTCTGGAATTGTAGGAAAAAGCTCCTGAGAGTAGTAGTAGGAAGGTGATTTGATTGCTTCCTAATCTAACTTTCAAGAACGATCGCTTGCGCTCCCCCGATGCCTGACAAGCACCCGGTAGTATATAGCTTCATATAGTGGGATGCGGTGATCTGAGGCAATGGTAGGGTTGTGACCAACTCCGTTGCACAACGGCGACCCTACTAAAATTTCTGGCCTAGCACTGTACCTTACTATCATACCAATTCCTACGCCTCCTGAGACGCGATCCGGCTAGAGCAGCGAAAAGTGTTAACTCTCCCGAAATCTCTCTCGTTCAGCCTACTAAACTTCTTGGTCCCAGAACGCTCAAACAGCCTTGTGGAGAAATCTACTTGTGATTGGGCTTCGGGAGATTGGGGCTGATGCCAGCTTTGAAAGAATGGAGGGCTCTTGTTACTGTGTGGCACGAGTGATGTGCTGTGCGAGATTCATCGCATCACCCACTCTATGTATGTAAACTACCTTAGAGCAGGTGATACCTGGTCTCGTAACATAGCAATAATGTGCCATGTCACTCTCTGAGCCTTGCTACATGCGGCATCTGAATACCATTGTGTGGCGCTGCCTCGGTGTAAATAGAGCCTAGCAGGATATGGCTAGCCTCGCGAGTAAAGCGGAAACGGTTGGGTTATCCCCGTAGCCACGATCGAAAATTGCAACTGATATCCTTCCGGCAGGTACTCGAGTACCGGTAAACTGGTAGGAGTCAGACATCCTCTAGAATATGAGACAGCCTCATTAAGTTGTGGTTCAGCATCGGTACCGGTACTAAAGCTGCCACTTACAGAATATCGCCTGTACAGCCTCCGCTGCATGTCTGTCAACTGCGGGGACAGCGAACAAACCGAGTTACCTCCTATCCTTATTTCTTCTTCCGCGAAATCCTCAGGTGGAAATACATGAATAGAAGATAAAAGAGAAAAAAGTATCAGATATAGAATAGGGACACTATATCTCCGGCGGGAAAGGTTCTCCGAGATACCATTAAGATGCCGCTCTAGGGTTGCCCTGGCAAAAACCAGATGCGATGTCAAGGAGATCGGACCCTCCATGGGCCTTACAATAAGTTTCCCTTCTAAGAAAGTTATACGGAAACCTTATATGTTTGCGCGATTAGTTAGATTGCTTCATTTGCAGTTAGTCCAGCCTTGAGCCTCCGACTCACCTACCGGGAGGGAATGTTAAACGACTCTGGACGCAAGTCTTCCAGTTCAGTGAGTCGTTAAATTGTACACGCGTAGCTTGACACCTCAGATAGGGTCCGAAAATGAAAGTCCATAGATATGTTCAGCAGACAAGCCTTAAATCAGGGTGCTTGGGGCGTTCCACCCGGCATAGTGACTAAAGGAAATCCGTAGTGATGGCTAGTAAGCTTGATGAGGCTGAGGAAATACCACAGAAGCACCGGTACAGTACTTAGGGCTAGCATGGCGTCACTCGCGACCTCCACTATCGGCATTTGCTCCCGTGGGCGTTCGCTCGCTGTAATATTATTTTGTTCACTGCAATGTTTTCGGTCGCTCAGGTGTTTGCGTGTAAAATTTCCTTTCTTCGTTGCTTACGTTCCGCTCGCCATTGTGGGGTTGCCGCGTTTTTGGCGGGCGGAGGGGTCTACTTTGAGCAAGTAGGGAAAGAGCGTAATGTGGCATACTGGGAGGGCAGCGACCTTACTAGATGATCCAGACAGCATCATACATAATCAGATTCGATACCGTCTGCCTTCTGCTCTCATGTAAGCCATGAATCCCAAAGGAAATAGAGGGGGATAGCTCAGAATACGAGTTATGGCAAATCCTGGAAGTGTATATCGGCTAGAGCTTTGATCACCCAACGGTTTTGCAATAAGCGACTCGGTACTAATCGATAATTCTAAAATCAAGTACGAGTACCGGTACTTGTACTAGGGTTAGGTGGGAGTTATGGAACAGTTATTCAAGATTAACTAGCTATAATAATATTATATCCTTATATAGGTTATTACCCTTGTACTTTCTACTCTTTACTCGAGTATACATACCGTAATTGCTCTATCCTAGGGATTCTCGGTGAAGAAGCGTGAGCACTTTAACTTACTATTCCAGTACCGTGGGTAACAAACTCTAGCACGGGCTATTAACAGTAACAATTTCTTAGCGTGACATGCTCTGCGGGTGATTTTGGGATGTGGATCAGGGCCTAATCCGGATTCAAACACATCGCTTAATTTCGTTCACGTGACCTGGAGGAGATGACCTAACACTCCTTCCTAAACCATGTCCAAGATCGCCTTTCAACCCAAACCCCCAACCGCAGCTCTTCCCCCCTGTTTTACTCCCACCGGCACCACATTCTAGCAACCAAAAATTTAGTTAAGGGTTTTGGCACACTCTTTCCCGACTCTCTATTCCCTCCTACACGGCTTGGCCAGCCTGTAACGACATGGGCAACGGGTGGCTGGAAGCTAAGGAAGTCAGGGGGCCGAGCAAACATGCACTCAACCGCTGGGTTTCTTACACAATGCCCGTGATCATGGCGGGCCTTGTGGGTTTTGCAACATGGGTTTTTGTCGCGCTAGTTTGTGGTTAGTTACTGTTGTGTTTCTTCGAGTTTGTGGGATGACTATTGGGTTGCGTGCATTTCCACTGACCAACTGTAACAGTGAACCATCTTCTAATCGGCCAGGGACGAAAGGGGACAGCTATCGCACTTCTAGTCACTTACTTTGTCTTATTTTTACTAATGTCATCGGCATACTTAAGGGTTGTATGGGTTGTCAGCGTCAGTCCCGGTTTTATTGCTAAGCAGTCAACTGATTCGGAGGACGAAAAATTTCCGGGCAGTGTTGAGAGTTGCAGTGATGCAGAGATAGGACTAGGGGGGGTTCAGGCGGAAGGATTGCGGAAAGAGGGAGAAACGATACAGCCACCAGAACCTATGACCATTGCAGGGAGTCTTCCGGAAAACGAGACGGAATCCCTCCCCAACCCTCTTCTCCAGCCTGGGTCTGCAAAAGGTGCTCCGAGGCCCGCCTTTAGCCCCGAAGCCACGGCTCAGCCCACGAATGGCTCTTCCGCTTTGTCGTTCCCTGCCTCCTCAAACCCTCCGCTTCAGTCACCAGCTGGACAGGGTGTGTTTCCTGAGAGTGCGCTTGAGAGCAGACCCTATTACACTTATGGACCACCTCGCCCCCAAACAAGTGCTGGATACCGAAACCTGGATGAATGGTTCCAGCGGGATGCATTTGTTTGTGAGAACGACGGGCTTCCTAGATGGTGTGTTCATTGCCAGCTCTGGAAACCGGATCGGTCGCATCATTGTAGCGAACTACAGAGGTGTGTTTGGAGAATGGATCACTTTTGCCCTTGGTTAGTTACACCTTAATTCCGATATGGATCCCCCACACCTTTGCACAGGTTCATGTGCTGATTCTAGGACTACTTACAAGGGTTGGTGGAGTTGTTGCCGAACCTTCGTACAAGTTTTTTTACCAAATGGTTTTCTACGGAGCTCTATACTGCCTTTTCCTTATCGTATCAATCGCTGTAATTTTCCGGCAGCAAATTAATGACAATGGTAACCAAGACGCTCGATGGGCTGCTTGCTTGGCATTGTAAAATCCCTCTCAAGTTGTCTTCACTTTATTGAATTTCCTAATGCGTTTTCTTTAGAGCTTGTGTATTCGGCTTATTCTCTGGCGTAATGGCCGGCTCAACAACCCAACTTGTTTACCGGAATGTCTCAACAATTGATAGCTTAAATTATAAGACCAAGGTTTATCAACTAGCGCTACATGACCCAAATGCTGCCCAGACACCACCACCTGGCCAGCAAATATCGGCGGTTATGCCGGCTAGGGTGTGGCTCCCGCGAGAGCCAGGCCCAGGCCAAAAGCAGAGGTGTTTTGCTATTGTCAGTACGCAACCAGGAGACAATCCCTGGAGGCTTGCGAGTACGTTGGAGAATTTTAAGGAAGTGCTAGGCTACAGTTTTTGGGATTGGTGGTTACCAATCAAAAGAAGCCCATTAGAGGCAAAGAAGAGCGGCGAAGGTTGGTACCGCTGGAATGAGGAGCTTTTGGGTAGGCTCAAACACCAGGCTGGAATTACCCAGCCTTCAGGTAAGAGCAATTGAGAATATTGCTCAATTATCGTGACGGAGGGAGGATATTGCCTGAGATATCAGGGAATGGGTAACCACCAGCGCCTATGACTTCTGTACTCCTTTTCCCCTTTTCCTAGGATCCTGTTTTCGGCAGTTGCAACATAATTTCGGAGTGATGGTATTTGGATCGGGAGGCTTGCATTTCCTTTTTATTCGTTTTTAGAGCAGGGGAGTTCTTTTACTCCATAATTCTGTATTGCAATGATTCTTAAGTACTGTATGGAGTTGCTTTTTTGTTATAAGATTAGAGGGATCGAAGCGGTGAGGGCGCGAACATCCCTGGCCCAGCCTTTTTGTTAGATTGGATGAATGGATGCACATAGTACATACGTGCTTGTGGTTGTCAGTGTAGTTTTTAGTCTCAAATGTAATATCATAGTTGCTAGGCTGTCTGTCCCCTTGCGCAATCTGAACCCCATGATCACGAAACCGTGCGTCGCTTGTTCTGTCACGTGGATCGTGACTCCTCCTAAGTCGTATTATCGGTTTTCTTTCATGACCCAGTCATTGGCTAAGGAGCGAAGCCCGATAAGCACTACCTCTGAGAATGCAGGCCTTCTTTACCATTGCTATCCCGGCGGTACGCGAGATGCCATTCAAAACTAACCCATCGTGGGCAAGTGCCATCCAGCAGTGGTTCGAACAAATTGGAAAAAATCGCTCAGAAACATAGCCGATAGTCACACGCGCGAATAAGAGGGGCACCAGGGGATAGTAACTGGTAAGAGGGTACGCATCATGATGGGTCACTCGAGGGGGGAAATCTGAGATGAGCAGAAATTGGCTATCCCTGAGGGAGCAAGTTCGCGATCAGTGACTCGGAATGTTTTGTTTTTGTCTTTGTTCCTGTTTTAAGCCCTAAAATGCTTGAACTTACCGGGAATGTAGTGTTTGTGGGACGTTGGACTCGGGCGGGCTTGGGAGGGCAGGTTTTCCCACCTTGTAGGTTAAGTGAATGAGAGAAAGGGGGCTTCTGGAGCATATCTTCCCTTCCTTTCTCTTTGAATGGCCCTCTTGGGGCAATGACACGAAGTGCGTTAATTTTCCTCCATACCGTAGGCCAAGCCATCTGTGCACCAGGCCAGGCGTGACTCAGCAAAAAATGCGCGGTCAACCTACCGATGATCTTCGGGCCATCCATCACTAGTGATATCAGTTAGGTACAGTAGGCCTGCAAGCGCGGGCTTTGAGATGATGCAAATCCTCCTCCTCCTGGTGAGTGAGAGTGCGGGGTATTACTGGTTCTGGCCCGCGAAGCGCGGCGCATAGCAAGGCGGAGGAGCGGAGCTGTGGGGGAGACAGGCACACTAGCCGTTGAAATAGGGGTTGCATGCATGGGCAATTTAGGGCTGATTTCTGGGCGATTGGGACAAAACTGCACTTCTGAACATGGGTATAAAGGGCCCAAGGCTATCCCCAACAACTTACGTGTTGGGGGTGAGTTCCGCTCGGAGGGAGCTTCCATTCTGAGCGTTGCGATTTTAGATAAGTCAAGGGAGCAGGATTGGCTACTTCGAAGGTTTTTAGGAAGGCGCTTTGACAGAGTTGGTTCAATCGGGGTAACCTCCTTTCTTCATCAGTTCCCCGGATACGTTTGGTTCGTTTGCCTTGTTTTCATTTTGTTGGGTCTCGTGAGGGCTTTAACTTTGGGATTGACAAAGGGCTGTCTTGGCATGATATTATCATTAGCATTGAGCGCGAACCGAGAACGACGTTTTGTGCGCATTGCGGTGATGGGACCCTCCTGACGATGCCTCGAGATAGTGGATGATAAATATCATACCGGTAAAAGAGTGTCGGTGAGGAGGAGCCAGTGATCGCATGCTGAAAGCGAGTCGTAATCGCTGCACAAGCCAGGGGGGACCAATATCCTACTCAGGATTAGATGTTATAACTTATAGGGCTGTCACTAGTCACTCATAAAAAAAGGTGACTTTTCCCTTCCTTCTGATTCCACGCTCTGGGCACGGTCAAAGGCTGAGACTTACCTCGCCTCTGGACTAATTTCACCGTTGACGGAGTACCCCACGGTGCACGGGCACGAGCGCGGCGACGGGATCCTGAGGGATTAGCAGGCAGCGCAGTAGAGGGGACATCCAACGGGGAGGGGCAGCGAACGGCCCTACCAAATCTGACGTCTGCCACCGGACTTTTTGTGTAGTGTTCGTCACCCTCTACTACGTTATCAAGACCTCACATGCCTGAGAAGTTCCTATACCAAATTCTTTCTCTTATTTCCAACGGGCAGTAACGGGCAGGTCTCAAGCTCGAGAATCCTCGAGTGTCCCATAGCGATCACCTACGCCCAGACCCGAGTACGGCCGACGATAGCCTGCTGATTGAATGATAGGAGTGAATCTTTTAGCTTCCATCTTAGCGTTTGTGTCTGGTCACCCGACATCTTTCTCGTGAACTCACCTCCACCGAACGGTGAAGTTGCAGTATTGAAGACAGAATCTAAGACTAGATCACAGGCCCACATCTGAACTGCCGGTCGGGATGCAACTCACTAAAATATATTAGGTCGGACGACCAGTTTCTTTATGTGAAGGTATTGGATTATACTGGCTTGGCCGTTGGTGCCTGTCGGATTGCCTTTGGGTATGCAGGCAAATGTTCAGCCTCCTTCACATGCCATCCCCCCAGGCGTAGAACACCAACTCTGGAGAGATTCAGATACTTGTAGCTCATTGATTTGAGCGATGTTCCTATTTCTTGGGGCCCTCCTGCATCGCCCTTGGACTTGCAGTTCCTCCTTCCTGAGAAAGTTTCATCATATTTGCCGTTCATTCTCAGGCGCCCTTGGTGCTTCCTATCCCTTATAAAAATATCAAATTTTAAGGGAACGCGTATATTCCATTCTATCCTCAACCGACATATTTGTCTGTTTTCTAGTCCGTCGCCTGCCTGACATTCCCAGAAAGCGGCGTGCAGGGACAGGCGGGGGTTCTAACCAGTGGCAGGAAGTTCTCACTAGCGCAGGCGCGGCGCCTGTTGTCCCTTGAAGAACTAAACCTCGCATCATGGAAGCCCGTGAAAAACCATCCTAGGGGCCTAAGTTAGACTACTTTACTAGGGTACAGGCGTGGGTGATTAACCAATCGGGGGTTTTGGCGGCTTAGCCGCTACTGCCCTCATAGGAAATAAAACAAGAGTTCGGTATGGGATCTGTTCGAACGAGCAAGGATCTTCGATACCCGCTTAATCCCTGGTATCCGATCATCCACGTTTATCCTAGAGCACACTACTAATAGTACGCGAGAGGGCGGCGCTGACAGATGCTTTGGAAACTCAGGAGCGCCACCGGTGGCGGCTGTGCGTTTGCTCTTTTGAAAGGAGGTCGAGACAATGTTTTAGATATTCGAGTGATATTTTATGATGGGATAAGAATGGGTATAGCAACCAAGGCCTTCGGATATAGCTACAAACCCACTCCTTCTGGGTGCAAGCCCCAGGGGAGATGTCTCCGTACAGGGCCAGACCGTTTTTTCCGGTTAACTTAAATTAACTGTCCATTGGCTTTATTGTGGGTCCCGGGGAAATGTTTTTACGCAGGACAGGGATAACTAACCAGCGACATGGTCCCTGCCTTGCACGGAGACATCTCTCCTGATCCCTGTACAAGGGGTTGAACCTATTAACTGGATATATCTGGCTAGTCAATTTCAAATACTTGTCCCTACCCTCTTACCTGATCTTGTACAAGGGTAGGTAGGACCCACCAACAGGGACGGGGATACATTTGGCTGGTTAGTCTGGGGTAATTGTTCTATAACTTCTTGACGGACCTTGTACTTGTACCCTTAAGCTTTTTTTCCTTAGAGACTTGTGACAGCGAAATTTTTGCCTTAAAGCTTGACTTAATAATATCATACGGCCAGAGCAATGAGAACTAACGCGCTCACGCCCAAACCCTTTGGCGACGGAAAGCCCCCCTGAATTCGACTACTACAGCTCAACGCTATCCAAATTTCCAATCCAAGCTCCTGGTCCAGCTCCCCAATTCACTGGTAGATGTTCCTGAACAGCCTGAGCTTCAAATTATGCCACAACCTGACCTGGAAACTACTTTGCAAAGTACTCATGAGCTTACCACGCAAACCTCCCGTACTTCGGACGTCCCTGTATTCAATCAAGGGTTGGAACATTAGCGATTTTGCAGCGACTCCCGTAGGGGCAAGCCGCCTCCGGCAAGGACAGAGTCCCAGTGTTCCCAACGGTCTGGCCTATCCTTGGGTGCCGGATGGGTAGACTATGGGTCATGGTCTGTCATTTTTTGGGTGCTCGGATGGCTTATATCCGGCAGGGGAAAGTCCGGGGTGGACTTTAGACTCGAGTGCTCTGTACGATGCAGTAAACTCTAATAATTAGCCTCTAGTCGGCACGGTCTCCTTTGGTCCTTTATCTCGTACCACTAAAATGTTCCCCTCACGGGGGTACACCTCTCTATCTATCCATCACTCGGAATGTGCACTTCGACTGTAAACCTAGTTAAATTAGACTCCCTATACCTTGCTTCTCTCAATAAATATTTCATCCTAGAGACTTGAGGATATGGTAACTAGCCTGGTAATGCTCCCTTGGATTGGGAAATGTACCCAAAGATGTCATTATTTGAGGCAGGAGATGAAACTTGAAAATTTCATTCTAGAGCAGAAGGTGGGTTTACACTTCGGGATTCCTGCTCGGTTGGCCCATTCCACACGTTTGTTCGGTTTTTGGGATAGATATGTAGTCGCACCCCGCCATCCCTGGCCGCCAAAATCTAAAGAATCTGCCCGGTTCTTATGCTGTCTGCTAGATGGGAAAGAGCCAATCGGGATCCGGAAGCTGCAGATTGCTAGTAGGCCCGTAGCAAGGGGAGCAGAATCGAGTGTAGTCCAGTCATTCATTATTCCTGACTAAGAGGTATGGGCATCACGGGCTTGGCCCCTCTGGCTTTCTCTAAGGACGGGTCTGTATCTTTGGGGGGGACCGAGGCCTTACTACCTTACTTTACGTGCTATCTCTATATATCTTCACCGTAGGTGTCCGAGTCCTGGGATTTTGGTAGTTCTCAGAGGTTGATGTCGTAGGTAAATATACAGAGTGGGAGCACTATCCTGTCCTTGGTCAGAAATACGCCGGCAAGTATCCTCTTCTCATCCAACAAGCGAGCCGCGCAAGTTAATTCCTTAGCCAGGGTATTCCAGCTACTATCTGACTAGTTCGGATTTCGAGTGCTGAGAATGCCCTCTCAGCATTGCCGAAAGCACCGATGAGCTCCTAAAGCTGGCCGGGGTCTTCACAAGCAGCTTTGGAGTTTGAAATGGCCACGGCCGTGGCTGGGGTGTTGAGAGATAGGCAGGTTGGTGTAAGAAGTAAAGGTGAGATTAGTTATATAATTTATACGGCTCCCGAGCCCTACTGCTAATATTGGCATTTTCGGATCAAGTGAGATCACAATTTCCGTTAACCTCGGAAGTATTAAAAGTCCTCAATTCGAGTTAGGTGGCCTAAATAAAGCTTCAAGAGCTTAGCCCGAACATTTACTCCAAATAAGTCACCCCTTGCTGCAACCACAGTTAGTAGAGGAAGGTGGAAGAGGGGGCGGTACCGTAAAAACTCGAATAATTAGACCAAGCGCTACGTCGTTGAAGTTTCCTCCTTTGGTAAGGTTTGGTGCTTTTTCATTTCCCTATGTCTCTCAGAGGTGCTGAGCAGCTGGCCTTTTGCTGTGTTTTTACCCCTTCTCTAGAGTGGGGAATTTTTGACTGCATAGCACATGGCCCATTTGTTTAGGTTTCCACGGTATGCAAATCGCGCGAAAATCGAGGGTTTTTCAAGCACTAGAGGAGCACAAATCGCCCTAGGATTGTTCTGAAAAAAATAATTTCAAATAGTCACTTACGTATAGTATAAGTACAGCATATGATTTTCCTAAACCCTTATACCCCATACATCTTGAGTGGCCTATGCTTGAAGTGGGTGGTGCTAGTTACAATATATCTTTCCCATATAAACCGCTATCTTAGAAGATATGATACCTGAAAATTCGTAGCATTAGATACTTTACTATGCTAGAAGAATTAGAGCGGAAAGTTCCCTGATTTCCCTCCAAGTTCTCTGTGAATGAGCAAGCCTTTCCATCTTTTTCCGGTAGGCTTTTGGCTTAGGACGGCCGAGTAGTTGAGGTGTGGCAGGTTTTAGCTACTCCTCCATGCTCACCTTCCCTTACATCAGTGTTCTGTGTGGGGTCTTCTGCATCATGAATTCTGCATCGGCTAGAACCTACCCTAAGGCCCCTAATTCCTCGCCCTACCAGACAGGGTGGAACAACCCTTAGACTAACACTAGCGGATGAAATAGTCGGGCTGATGATACCGACGGAGGGTAGCCCGGGCCACCATGCCAAACCTAGAAAAAGGGAAACAAAACACGGGTGAACCAGCACTGTGGTAGAAAATTTCGGAAGCTGCGGATTGTCCCTAAACCTCGCGGTACACCCGCAACCCCATTCGAAGCTAAACAGTGCCAAATATGAGGAACATATCATAACGGAAACCCAAAGGAATCCCTTATAAGTTTATTTCGCAGCAATTAGAAGCTATGGAGAAAAATGATGAATAGTAGATCCCGCCCTTTTGTGACAATTGGGAGTATGCCCATACTCCCACGGCCAAGGACACTCGCTTCCTAACTCTACCCGCACAGCGGAAGGAGAGAGAGGAGAAAGAAAAAGTAAATGGAATTGCAGGGACACTATGAACAAAGACGGCTCGATAGTAGAAGTAAACAAGGCAAATATTTAAAGAACCTGAACTACTGTAGAAACTAGAATAATTGGGCCGTGTGGCATGTAGTCTAAAATTCCCTACTTGGGAAAAGGGCAAAAAACACAGCAAAGGTGAGCTATCATACTCAGCCACTCTGAGAGACGGGAAAAGCACTTAACCTTAATAGAGGAGGTAACTTTAACGACATAGCACTTGGTCCAATTATTCGGGTCTCTGAGGTATTGTGATCATGAGTTATCACCCTGTTCTCCTGGACAAGGTTCTCTCTTTGCTACAGCCCAATACGATCCGGAGGTTGTTTCACCCCAGAAGTTTTACATATCATGCCCAAACGAGCGAGCCCTTACCCTACCTTCCGGAAGACGGGAGCTCATCTGCTAGCGGATCCTTAATCTCTAACCCGCCTTATGCATCCTCTAGCTTAGCTTTCATTAATCCCGCAGGTCGCCTCTGTTCGCCGCTATAAATTGGCCTGGTGGAGCTTGGTGTGATGGCTTTTAAGGCGGGCGGCTTCTTCTAGAGGTATTGGACTGTCCAAGTAAGGGCAAGAAATGCTTGGTCCTACTTCAAGTTTATCCACATAAGAACGCATGTGCCGAGTAGATGTAATGTTTCCGACTCCATCGTAGCACAACTCTGCCATATCTGCTATAGCTTAGACCTTATCAAACCCCGTGCAACCCAAGAAGCTTTTAGCTATTTGAGAACGTGGGAGTTCAAATTCAAAGATAGTTGTTGAAATGTGTTAGTGGGCAGCCTTTATATCGTTCAGTCGGGTCGGGACGGGAAGAAATTGTGTTGCGAGAGATACTCCTCTTGCACTTGCGCAACCCTGGTAGCCCTGACTTTCTGCATCGCGTTAGAGATCTTGACTGATAGCTACTTGTGGGGCTTCCTCTGCTCAGTTCCCCTCACCTCTGCGATCGTGCCGTATTCCGCCATTATTTCTTCTGGAGCTCTTTCTGTTGGCCATGCAGACTAGGTAGCATAGAGTGATCACAGCCTATTATTATACTATCTATTCCAAATTTACCGTAGGTTTACCGGCCTCTTGGCATCCCTCATCCCCTCCACGCAAACGGAGGACTCCGCCAATTCAGCACGAGATGGCTGCCTAAGATACAGAGATTGCATATCCACGCTAACCGAGAGAGTGTGTGTGGTGTTTGGTTACATCTAGACTAGGAGAAGAGCCGAATCTTCTATATGACTAGTGCCATAACCCCTTCGATAGCCGGTCGCTTACCGAGTGAAGCCCCCAGCCGGAAACGGTAGGAACGAGATGTTTCTACGGAGGTACAGGGCCTAAGTTTTGTACGTTCCACAAGCGAGGTCTACCATCCTCACCATCTGTGGAACCTACAAAACTTAGGCCCTGTACCTCCGTATGGACCCCGCGAGTGTCCCAAAAGAGGTTAAACTGATAATTGAGGTCGCTGCGATAGAAGGAAAGGTGAATGGTCTTGTTGAGCCCCTTGAAAAACTAGGGCATCGAACAGACTTCTCCCAAGGGATGATGAAGGCTCTATGATTTTCCATCTCTGAAATTGAGCTTGAAAATGCTCTCGGGGTCTACCCACACGCTTGGGGGCATTGTCTGCAGGGTAAGGGCTAAAAAGAAGGTTGGAGATAACATAAGGAAGATTAGGTGTGTGTAACATATATTCTACACTATTTCCTATCAGCTTTCGGTGATTATTGGAACATAGTAGGATAGGACTGTACACACAGTGCTCTAGTGTTTCTTTCTCCTTTTAGTAGCGCAATTTTAATAGCTAGAGCGAGAGCACCTCCGGAACCATCCGTAGTATTTCTAACCACGATCAATTCCATGTCTTACATTCTTTTAATAGTAGGCACCTGGCAGTTAGACTGTCAACCTACCTGATATGCGGGGCATCCATTAGTGCTAGAATAGGCAGATGATCTAGTCGAGAGTCTGAGACAGCAGGCCTGGAGGAAGGGTGTGCCACTGCTCGGATCAGCAGAGCAGCCTAAACCCGATACCTTTCAGGCGAAAGACCCCAGCACCAAAGGGCGAGCTGAGCTGTAGAAGGGTGCACAAGCCCGTAGAGGCGCAAATTGGCTTTTCTCGAGATGGGAGCGCGATACCACCCCTGTATGCTAGTTTCATGATGTGCTAGTGTTGTGGTCAGTATCCCTCACCCATGCGGGATTATCCAGTACGTAAAGACTTACATCTTAGACTGTTTATTTTGACCCCCCTGCTTCGCCGAATCACCAACCAGCCTCCCCCTGGCCCCTTGAGTTTGCAAGAATAACAACTGGAGTCTCTTATATAATATGTGACTACAGTCGACTCTCAATGAACGTCCTGTGGCTTTGCCATTTCTCCTGCTTGCCGGGAAAGAAATGGGGAGATGTATTCTGCATCGAATCCTTTCAGGGCATAATCTGGATTCATTTTAAGCACCTCGTTATGAAACCCGGTATTATAGTTGTTAGCAATTGAATATATAAAAATTATTGTGAGATAAACCTACACGTTCCAGTATTTTCTAGCATAAGTGCTGGATGTTTGTGTGGGGCTAGTCAGTTGCTGTTTTTGATTCGTACTCTCAACTCATTCAGAGCGATTCGTCGAAGGTAGCCTGAGAAGAAATTTCTAGTGTACTCAAGTAGCGGAAGCTGAAGAGGAGGCCCCGAGCTTATATATTCAGCGTTCGAACTTGTTGGCTTCCGATTGATGCCACCTATAAGGTCTTCTGTGGGTTACTACCTCGGTGATGAATGGATGCCGTTCTCAACCGTTAATAACTGGACCGCTCCCTGAGGACCCACTACGTCATAGATGAGAGTCGCATCAGGCTAGTAGACTATCATTAGAAACTAAAGGGACTTCATGGAATAAAACCTGCAGCTTCCACAGGCTTCGCGGAAATATTAATTTAGAAAGATATCTTATGCCAGCTTTATACAAAGATCATACAACATTTGGGGGCATACAGAACAAAGCTAACTCCCGGAGTCTCTTTATGGCTCGAACTACCCCTTTGAGGCACTTTGGAGCCCCACCGTCTGATCCGTAGAGCATCCTTCCGTGATAGATAGGCTCAGACGGAGGGCATATAAGTCCCGTCAAAAGCTAAATTTATTATATAGCTCTTAGTAGCCTATACTCAACTCCACGGCACTCGATACTAAACAGCTATAGCGCGCCCACAACAAACCGGAATACACGGACACAGATCCGGATGCTTAAATCTCAATTCTATAATATTATTATGTTTTTTTGCTTTCCCTATCTCCATGTTAAATTGGGAAATGTAGTGAAAGGAATTCCTGGGCAGTAATCACTACTGTGTCGAATGGCACCCGAGGTTTACTCTAGTATTTGGGGTGAGTCGTGCTGATACGATCTTAGCTCATGCTTGAGCAAGGTGGTCCCGTGAGGTCAATCAACGAGGGCTGCCCTGAGCCCATAGGCCTGCCTGAGCCAGCCAGAGGAACATCATATTCATCTAGGGTCATTAGTATTACTTTTGGAAAAAGCCTTCAAAATGGGGAGGGCCAGTGTTTCCATTCTGCTTGTTTCCGGAAGGTTACTAGCCGGGCCATACCTGCACAGATATCACCGAATCTATTTATCAGTCTTTAGCTCTATTGTTGTTGCTCATCCACCATCCTACACCATTTCAGACTAACATACTGTATATGTTTTACCCGGTGTCTAAGCAGCTCAATTGGCGAAGAGGATATCGCGCTGAGTAAATAAATAATTTCTTAACTTACTCCGGTGACCTCTCACTCCTTAACAATTGGATACATCGTACTAGTCATCAAGGGAAGTTGAGCACACCGTACTACGCAAATTGGTCATCTGCTACAATTTCCGATATGGTGAGCTAGAACATTCTCTGACTTAGATTTACGTGCTCCAAGGATATTTTTAATAAGTATTACAAGGTCCCCCCCCTCCCCTCCTAGCACCCCGAGCCTACCTAAAAACTTACCCAGCAACGCCCTCCCAGAATCTTTTCCCCACCTTCAACCTCAAGGCCACTTGCCCTCCATCCCTCATGGGGGGGTGCATAACTCCACGACGGGTGGAGTATGATGCAATAAAAAGAATACAAGCACACAATCCTACTTAGCAGCTCAGAAGACGCATAATCTTTGCTTGCCCACTAGGATAGGATAGTTATGTGGCAAAGCGGCTAGCTTTGTGAAGAGGTGGTTACCTGGTCGGCTCCTTGACGACTGAGAGAGAGCGTGCCCATTCCACCATATATTGCCCTCCAATTTCCTAGTTCACCTAGCCCACAAGTTTTATTCAAACTCTAGCCAAGGGTCGAAATAGGGTTACCCAGACTTGGGGAAATTAGCTCAGTGCAGGCCATGAGCTATCATACTCAGCTTGTACCGAACATTAGTCCGTGGCCAGCGGCCCAGTCAAACTATCAAAGAAATCCTCGCGTGTATATAACCCCGTGCCCTCTTTGAGCCTCTCACAGATTCCGCATTAATGACCAATTAGCTTCCATGACACTCCCGTGTTCCCAGTTGGAGTAAACTTGTAGCTAATACCTAATTGGCCACAGGAGACCCCACACCTCAAATCCCAACAAAACGGTACGGAGAGCGCCTCCTCCACACACAGCCAAGCTCTCATATGAACATAGCACAAACCTCGACAAGAGTATCCCAACTTAAGCCCCTCACACAATGTCTTTCGCACTCTTTATAGCCCTCAGACCAGGTGTCTGAGGGCAGTATACCGGTATCCACCTATCCCACTAATACTCTAGGGGTTTTTCCTTTCGTTTACAATGCGGCTACATCCCAGGGATCTCTCCAGATTTCTTCGTCGACATATCCACGCTCTACAAATCTACCCCCAAAATCCCTATCCCATAAGTCAGAGTGGGATACCAGTATGAGCAAGAGCCATGCAGTATAGTACGCAGCCAAAAATCTATGACATCTCCAATTGACATAAAATAATCGCGAAGTCAAGATACCGAAACCACATCTGGGCTGGAAATCGCCCGAGAACGTCCGTATACTCGAGTAGCCGTATCACATATGTGCTATAGGAACCGAGTATTCACACTCTACTCAAGGATTCCACGATTAACTGATCGGAATTCTGCCCGTTGGGACTATTCGAAACTGCGATGCACAGCTCGTACCGCATATCACAAACATCACTCAACTTGCACCCGTCTCCTGAATGACGTATTTTGTTCCCAAGAGTCTCATCTCATAAAATGCTCCTTGAATATGCATTTGATGCGCTGTCTTCCTATGAGGCTATGCATGCAGCTCAGATTGAGCTTTTCCTTCTTGGTAGGTGGTGTGGGGGTTCTCGTAAAATCACACAACGGAGGAATAGCGCGAAGTCTCTGGGAGATCGAACAACCACGGGCAATAGATTCCCCAAAACATAAACCCGGGGGAATGGTTCCCCCCCACACAAGCTATTGCCCCCATCTAGCGTCTCCCTCGCTATCACGTTTTCAACGTCCCCTCCGCGAAATCGAAATACAGCTAGTGTAACCATTTCGAGTGATTAATCGTGACTTGAACTGAAAGGAGAGGACGCCGAATGACGTGTTGCCCTGATACATCGGGCGGACGGCAATATGATATTATGAGGTTCAAATATCTGCAATCTATGCTTCCCCGCAAACACGAGGGAATTACCTGGGCCTTGCTGCAGGCCTGAACTCCCACTTTTATGGGGTTCAGGGGACTGCAGTCGTTTTTGCAATGGATAACTGGGGGTCACCATGCAGAATTCGGTATCGACAACCAATTGCGATGCTCGAAGTATCCTGAAGTAAATCTACCGGTCAGGAATCATCACTCGGAAGATTTTGAAAGGGATTAAAATATTACCTTAAGTACAACCCGTCACTGGATTCCTAAGCGCCTCCCTCACGATACTCGGCGATGCCCCTCTCGGCTTACTTTGTTTGGGGGACTGCTGGCTTATTTTAATCATTGCAGAAGGCTCAACTGCCAACGCAGAAGTTGTGGTTGATATTCAAATGCTGGCTGCTGCCCGTGAATCAGTGGCCCAAAGAACGAAAGAAATCGGTGCAATAAAAGGTAGAATCGAATCCAACCAGAGGTTCCATTCAATCACATGGTGTACTCGAGTAGAGGATTGAAAAGTCGCGAATTATTCATTCCATGTATCGTGGTGACCCGATTAGTGGGCCAATACCCGCACCGCGCACTCAGGGAGAAACCACCGGCAGTTGCGAACGGAATCCAAGCTTCCCCGCCACACGTTATCTTTAATTTCCGAAAAACGAAAGGCGATGATTGGGAAACGGAAACCATATTATGATGTAAAACATTGTTCAAAGCATCACAAATATTCCGGGCCGGACTAAACCCAAGCATCCCCGGAGAAGTGCTTGTACCGGTATACGGTAGAGGACTGCCGCCATAGGACCGCCGCACTTCCCCCTAGGCTTGGCCAGTGATATAATATGGTAAGGCCATAGCTAAATCCGACATAACAGCTTTGGTAGCTGCCGATGCTGGTGAAATGAACTTACCCTCCTAACATTCCAAGAAACTCGTGTCCTCTGTTTATCGTTCGTGTGAAAGCAACGGAAAGGGGGCCCAATGAATGAGGCTCTTTTGCCCCGATAATTTCCAATGAGCATCATGCAGCACCCATTGTAACTGTGCAGTCCCTTCTCCCCGGAAGAGGCCGCCCAAGGACGAACCGCCATTATTTTCCCGCATGAAAGGTGCATTCAGGCCTGAAGCTAGGCTCACATTACCGTCAGCACGCGTTCGAGTACGATAGAGTAATGGTTAAAATTATTCCTTTCCACAGTCTGGGAATCGATGAATGACGGACTATCTTGGTATCGAGAGATCCATTTTTTCTTTCTTTCTTTCCTCTGGTGTACTAGTACCCATTGGGGACCAGACTCTACTAGTAGTGTTGCTATTCGAGCACTTGTACAAACACAAGTTTAATTTACCCGAAAATGATTGCCAGGATGCACTAGTCGAGCCGGCCAGGATTCCAACCACCGAATGTTTAAATTTATGTGTGGCAGGCGGCGATGGGGAAATCGGGTACGCGCTCTGTTACCTGCATCCTCGCCGCTTTTACCTGACTCAATAACCCCTCATTTAGATGATGAGCACCCTCAGATGGCTTTAGCCAGGGTCTCCGAAATACAGTACTTATACCGTATATTGACTGCTTGGATGAACCTCCCTTTCATTAGTTCGTTCGGAGCCGGGGAAGATGGCCAACTGGAACTAAACTCGCTTGCATATCGGTTATTCATACCAGCAAAACTTAGGTTGACCCTAATGTAAATCAGCTTAGCCACCATAATGCACAGCAGCACCCTCAATGTACTGTAGTAGATTAGTATTGTAGGACGCTTTGAAGAAAGGATACGCGGTATGTCTGATTTTAGCTAATTTGAGAAGCCCCATATCATACGTCCCCGGAAACAGATCTATGCTGGTACTGATGCTTTCTCTCATCCTTCCATCCTGCGAGAGTGGGGGGTTGAGGGGTTGAGGGGTTGAGGGGTTGAGGAGATGGGAGTTGGATCATTCTTTTGCGGAAAGTCCTAAACCACCCCGCAAGAGTTGAAAGCTATGGTACAAGGTCTAGCAAGAGGTTATAGGACGGGTGTTTGAGGTTGACCAGCAAAATGTATCCCTGGATGTTCCGGTTAATAGGTCCCTGCCCTTGTGCTCGGGTATGTCTCTCTGTACTTTGGTGTGCTCGGTATGGGATAGTTTAGCATCTGAAAGCAGACCACGTCATATGATTTGAGCCTCTCATTTCAGCTCTGGGGGAGGGGGAAAACTGGGTTCTCTGATAACAGGTAAGCGATGGTACGGTATCTTTGTTACAGCAGCGAGACACCGTAAATACCCCTCATTGTTCAGCCTTGGGAACCCCGAGCAATCATCATCATCTTCTCTTCTCCTCTCCCAACATCTTCTTCTTGAACCCTTTTTTTATTATTATTACCTATCTCTTGACAGTCGTACCTGTATATTTTGAGAGTTTTTTCTTTTCTTTTCCTAGGGGAGCTGCTTCACTGCACTTCATCATCTTTCCCCATTATTCGAGGAAAAGCAAATTATACCCACAACCAGCCCCTTCTCCTCTCCCTGAGAAATACTTGTACTGCCCCACCCCTCTCCCCCAGCCGTTTAAAAGCATCAGTGTCTTGCCAAACGCTCTTCAGGGTAGTGAACTCCCCTTCTCCCCTATTCACACTCCAGCTTCGAGATGTCAGGATACCCTAGCGGCAACTATCCTACAGACTATAGAACATATGATGAGAGACCACCTAGACAAGAGCTGCTTCCCTTTTTTCTACCCGGGGATGGCATAAAACGACAAGTGATTCAAACGGATATTCCCCGATACCTAGGGAATAATGCGTATTCGAGACCAGGGCACAACCAGGTATTTAGCTTCTCCCTGCTATACTTGATGTTCCTAGTTGACTGACTCATTGTTTTCAGGGAGTTGACGGTTACTGGTACTTCGGTTATAGGCCTCTAACAGATGTATGAAGCACTCGCTCTAGTCATTTAAACAAGATTTGTACATATCTAACTGTACTCCGCACAGGCTCAGGTTCAGTCGCTGAAGGTAGACTCACAAAAGTGGAGCAACGAGCGTGAGCTCATGTCCCGCCACTACCCGAACCGTGACATAGGTAGGCCTTTCTTGTCCCCCCAGGTTTTATATTCAGATACACCGTTTTTCCGAATTAGAAGAATTAGAAGATTTTGATTTTCTGGAACAGGTTATACATCCTCTGCCACTTTCAGAGACAGCCATCAGATCAACCCAGATGGCAACAACCCTAACCACCCATACCCCTCTGTTCCCCCTCCAAACCCGGCCCCACCTCCCACGAATTATCCACCATACGGATCAACACCTGGTTACCCTCATCCCAGCACCTCTTATGGCGCGCCACCAGCTCACCAGCCCGCTGGAGGACCGCCTGCTCCGGGTAATGGTGGCCGTTCCCGCTATGAATTCATACCGTTGGCAGAGGGCGGAAAATGGTGGGACCATGAGCAGAAACAATGGGTCGTACAACCCTACGGTCCTCCAGAAGGTGCACCTGCCCCAGTACCTAGGCCCCCGCGAGACGATCCCCAACCTGGTGCGCCTGGGGAGGACCCCGACACCCCCTACCCCCCTCGTACTGCCCCGGAGACACAACCATACTATCCACCACAAGGTCCCTATTTCCCACGAACCTAAGACGTTGGAAGAAACCTGACAAGCCACCATGTGTTTTTTATCGGAACCCAAAGGCCTTTGGACGCAAAGGTTACATTATCCAAGTTAACAATTTCCATTCTGCTCAGCCAACTTTGAGGGGCTACCTTCATTTTTACAACCCTACCACTTTCTTTCACTTTTTCTTTATTCCTACCTAGCCTAACCGGGAAGGTAGTATTTGCTTTCACTCACCAATTTTCTGGCGGCGCCGGATTTCCACCTCAGCGAACTTCCCTTGGCTCCAAGCGGATAATATTACTGGAAATCCGGACCCGGGTTTGCCTTAGGAGAGAAGTTATACCATGAATGCCATTCCCGGATCGGCTATCCTTGTAATCCAAGTCCAGGAGTTGTTCATTCCGCCTCGGAACCATCTATGGACCCTAGGGTGCCCTAAATTCTCATTGCCATGCTATTTTGAATATCTGGTTGGTCTACTCTCGTTTGGCCAGCCTCTTTTTTCCTGAATGATGGACCGAACATCCATCAGCCATTTCGTTCTTTCGCTACTTCTCAAGGTACCAATTCGTGGGCACTTGGTCAAGCTGTAAGAGGTTATGTGCGACGAAGCGGATGAAACCGGGGAGGCTACGCGCAATGGAGCAGGTGAAAGCCGGCCTTCAGAACTCTTTTAAAGACATGAAGTCGTGGACAAGTCGTGGATATGGACTTGTGTTTTTCTTTTATACGACGCTATATATCCTCTTTTTTTAGGCTCCCGAGGTTTCCATTGGGTTTTTTTCTGTTTTACATTTCAGGATGGCCATTCTGTTCCGGACTTTCTTCCCATCCATTGGAGGAAAGGAATCACGTATCGCACAGGTTTCAATGAAGATCAAGTCACCAGCTGTATTTAAACTAGGATATTCTGGCACCTTGTTTCCTTTTTGTCATATTTCGTCGTCCATGCTTTCAGGTCGGGCTTTTATTATCATCATCGTTATCATGTCTTTTCATGGATGGTTTACAACCATAACTTGTACTTTTTATTACGTTCTCATTTCATTTTCACTTTTGGAAATTCCTCAAACTTGTGGTTTTGTATGTTTCAAATATAACTCACCCGCCGTCTGTATGGTGGCTTGTTTTATTACCCTTGGGCCGGATGTGTGCTACCATCAATTTTGCTCACTCTCACCTGTCTTCCTGCTTGCTTGCCCGCCTTCTTGCTGCCTATACAAAGTTCCTCGACGGGGGTTGAGAGATCTTTACCATCGGTTATTTCCATGAGCACTTCAGGGAGGACATAATCTAGCGAGAGAAAGAAAGGCCTGGAATCCGGTAATTGTTCTTTTTTTTCTTATATTTTTTTTCTTCAAACATTCTTGCATAGAGCAGCAGTAGTAATAGCCCTACCCTACCTACCGTACATACAATAATTAGTCCAGAAAAAGGGAAAAAAGAAAAAGAAGAAAAAGTACAGAGACAACCGGAAAGAAGGAAAATTCAAATTCAAATTCATTGAAAGGTTACATATGATAATCCTACCCTACTACAATCCCGTCCGCCCATAAAACCGTATTTCCGAACCGAACCAAACCAAAGAAAGAAACCGAAGTAAGCCAACGCGCATGCAGTAGAGATGAGGGAAACGGAAAAGAAAATGAAAAATGGAAGATGGAAGAATGGAAGAATGGAAGAGAGAAAAAAAAACTGGGGGGAGGGGAAGAAGTGTAATGGTGTGTATGAAAAGAAGTGAAGTAAAAAAGCTATTTAAAAGGTATGAATGGATGTAGAGGGGAGCTCCCAAGTCGAAAAGGAACAAGGACGAAATTTGGAATTGATTGATGCAAGGAAAAAAGACTTCCTATTCGTCCGGGGAAGCAGGGGTTGTTCTTGAGGTTGTATGATGTTGGGTATATAATCGGAGGATTGAGGGGGGGATGTATGGTTAGGTGAACGGCGTGAAGGGGGAAGAAGAAAGGAAGTTGATAGCACATTCATCCAGCCAAAGTAGTAAAAGTGAAGCGTAAAAGCAAGAAATGTATAAATCCCCAAAGGAAAAGAGAAGAGAAACTAACTACCAACTACCAACTACCACCAACCACCCCATCATCTTCATCCCCGTCCTCTTCCTGTCCCTGGCTATTCCCACCCCCGGGCCCACCGCCAACACCAGCCCTCCTCTTCCCCCCCTTCCTCCTCTCGACAATCATCTTACTCAGCCCATCCAGACTCTTTGCACCGCGCATGCCCTCCACCTCTTCCACAGCCCTCCACGCATCCATCCCGGCCCCGATGCGCTTCGTGATCTCCTCGATGATGACCTTCCGCCTGGAATAGAACTTGCGCTCTGCTTGGCTGGTGCGCCACTTGGGCCCATACCTGGCTTCTAGTGACTCGACGGAGGGCGCGCCATTGATGCCCGTTTTCCACTCCTGCCAGAGGCCCGCGACGGTGGAGAGCGTTCGAGACATCTTGTACACCGGAATGGAACCGCCGCCAGCGCCGGGCGGGAGGGATGTGGTGGAGGTGTTGGAGGTGGATGTGGTTAGTTGCGGGGGCTGGGATTGTTGTTGGGATTGTGATTGGGGGGGTTGTGATTGCGGTTGAGATTGGGATTGGGATTGCGAGGGTTGGGGTTGTTGGGATTGGGAAGATTGCTGTTGAGGGGAGAAAGTGAGGGCTGCGATGGCTTGTAGCGGTGACTCACTAGCGTTACTTGCGCTCGAGGTGGAGGAGGATTGGTTGTGGTGGTGATGATGGTGGTGAATCGGAGGACTGTAGGGTGTTGGTGGGTTCTGGCTGTTCGGATTTAGGCTACTGAAGGTTGGGCTGTGGTTGCTCATATTCGAGCTTGCCGTGTTGAGGGCTGGGGGGCCTCCATTGCTGTTCCCATTGATGCCGTTGAGCCCACTGAGGCCGTTCGCCACCGAAGCTTGAGAATTTGGAGGTGTTGGGGTGTCATCGAATGTGACGATCAAGTGGACGTTGTCCTTTAGGAAATGCTTGATCAACGGTTTTATGATTGTGTCGCCCCGGTGCGTTTTGAGTTTTGGCGTGCTGTGCGGGGGTTTGAGAAATAGTTCTCGGAGGAGGGTCACTAATGTCTGGTTTTGTAAAAAAAAAAAAAAAAAAAGAAAGGAAAAAAAGTTAGCGTGTCGATCGGGGTGAGCTAAATTGTGATGATGGCGATGACTGGTGGTGGCCATAATAGGGAAGGAGCGAGTAGAATTTATGATCCTATAGTGATAATAACAAACTTACATCCCAATTCTGCACCGCTGCTAGCGGTAAGGCAAATGTTTCTGATGAACCCTGTTCTTGAACCCTCATGAATGGTACGCTAGAATTACTAGCCGCCGGTGGTGGGGGTTGTTGTTGTTGTTGTTGCTGCTGTTGGAGCGTCAGCTGTTGAGGCTGCTGCTCCTTGACCCTACTGTGCAGCGAGAGCGGCGGCGGCGGAGGAGCAACATTAACGGGAGGAGGTAATCTAGGAGTTAGAGAAAGATTTGACGACGCCGAAGTCCTCTGGCGTTTCTGGGGTCGCTCAATATCCTCTCCCGCTGCAGCAGGCGACGAGGAGGACGATGATGGCGCCGATGGTGCCGCTTGTAAAAATGGAATGGGGGAGGAGCTATTGTTTGGCGCGTTGCTTCTGTGGAGGAGTTGCTGTGGATGTTGTATATGGCTGCTGTGATGGTAGTGCCCATGAGGGTGCTGTCCAGACGAAGCCATTTTTCGCGGTACGTACGCTCTTGTGTGGGGCGCAGGTGGACTAATGTTTAGACCGCGGAGGGGGAGGGAAGTAAGGTGGTGGGGGGGGGGGGAGGGTTGATGAGGCCGGGGCGCTGAGACTGACCGTGACGGGCGGCGACGGAGACGGTGAGTTAGTATGTCGTAGGTTTAGTAAGGCAGGGTGGATGACGGTATATCGTTTATGGTGGTGGTGGTGGGAGGGTAGGTTAGTGGTACGGTAGGAAGGTCTGGGTGGTAGAGCGGAGGTGGTTATGGTTGTGATGTGAGTACCGGTAGCTACACCACAGCGTGTAGGTGATAACAGTGGCAGTACAGTACAGAATGGTAGTTTGCGTTCCCCCTCTTCGCGGCGGCAATAATAACCAGCGGTACCGCTACCAACAAGGCAGAATGACCTTTCTCCCGCTCTCTCTCTTTGCACACAGTTTGTACAATATATATCGTGAACGACAATAAGAAATAAAAAAAGGTGGAAGGGTTAGTTAAGAAGCGATACTACAGCTGTCACTGTATTCTCTCTCTCTCTCTCTCTCTCTCTCTCTCTACCAGTATTTCCTCTCTTTCACTCAGTCTAAAGTGGGGCAACAAGAGAGACACACGCAACGTAGCTTGCCCACTTGGCTCACCACTCGCTCACACAGATCAGATCAGATCAGATCAAGCGAGTGGACACACCGATAGAGAGAGGCGGAGAAAGAAGAAAAAAATCAAAAAAAGGACTACTGAGGAGCCAGGATGCCCTCTAAAAGCGGAGTCGAGGAGCAACAAGTGATCGAGGTGACTGGGAGGACTGACCCAGAGCGATCGCCTACAGCCCTCTTGGCAAAAAGAAATAAGAAAATCGAATAAAAAGCGATGGAGTCGGGTTATGTAAGAAAACGAAAACAAAAGGGAAAAAAAGCAACAATAACTGACACCGACGGCTGTCAAGTGACCCTTTTCCTCTCCTTTCCTCTCAACGGGAGCAAGCAAGCAAGCACACTCCGGGTGGGCGAGTGGGGGAGGGAAGCAAGTAGAAGAGAGAATATGGCTAGCAAGCGGGGGCGAAACCAAACCGGTGGGAAAAGGGTAAAATAAGTAAATAAATAAATAATCGTAAAATGGGAATCGTTCACAAGAGGCAAGGAAAATGGAAAGTTGGAGAAATGGGGAATCACCCACCAATTATTATTCTTATTGTTATCATTTATACTCTACTACCGGTACAGTACCGTACTACACAGGACTGGTATAAGACTGCTACGGACACCATAATCCATGACCCGGGCACCCTAAGCAAAAGTAAACAGAAAAAGAAAAGAAAAAGTGTTCTGGATTGATCTCCAATTAGTGTGCTAATCACCTTTTTCCACCATACAGGTAGTACCATATCTCGGGGAAAATCATTATGGCAATTTTTTCGCGGTGGTGGAAGGAAGATCAAAAAAGTCACTGACCAAAGTCAAAATATGTAGAGTATACTCTGCCCCTTCACTCTGTCTCCCACGTCAGGGATTTTAGTTGATTCACTCAGAGGAAGGGATCTCCATCCATAAATGTGCCCTGTCTCCCGGGTCCGGGACCCGTCCTTGCTGATCGAAACATGGATGAGTGCAGTGGACTGCAGCATGGTATGGAGTAAGTTGTTAAGTAGGTAAGCAGAGCAGAAGACCTCAACATGGCATTATGTTATGGTCATGCTTGCGGACTACAGGGCGAGTGCAGCGCAGCACAAGTTTAACTTATTCTTGCCTCGCTACTCCCACCGTAATCCCACGTCTCGGAAAAATGCATGAGGACTGGACAGAAGGAAAAACAAAGGAGAGAGACCGAGACCTGCTGTATTAACTCGATTCCGAGTTCGAGTGATGGTCCGTGAGTACGTCAGTGTGCGGATGGGAGCAGATGTGGGAACGTTTATGGCAGTATTTCCCCCTACTAATTCTCTTTCCCTCTCCCTCTCCCTCTCTCGCTGAAAAGGGGGGGAGAGAACCGAGAATCGGGAATCGGAAATTGAGATCTCTCTCCTATGAATTGGAAAAATGCTTTTCCATCCATCCTTAGACCGGCAGGGATCGAACTCGCTTACCCACCATACCTTCCTCTATTCCCCGAAAAATCGTCAAAATCCATACACGACACGATACAGTATAGTACCGTACCCAAACTCGTGACGTGCAACAACATCCTATCCGACCCTGCCCAATTTCTACTTTGCCCATCCCGTCTGAAGCGCACCCCGTGCCAGGAGCATGGGAACACCTCACCCAAAATGATTGGCCAACCTTGTTAACTGCTCTACGACAATACGAGCAAAACAGATCAAACTTCCGCTTCCGACACCCCCTGCTGCTAGTGGGAATGCTTTCACTGCAAGGCTCCACGAGATCCCAAGTGAAATAAGTCCAAGTCAAGTTAATTGTCCTGTGCTGTGCATGGTGCGTGCGTCGGGATGGATGGGCCAATGAGTGATCTGCAACTGACTGACTGTGACGTCGCGTTGGATCGGGTCGGGGTTTAGAGTTGACTTTTGCCTTTTTTTGGTTGGATGTATGCTTGTCTTCGGAGCTGTTGTGATTTAGTGCTTGAATGTAGTTCGGAATTGGGATGCGGAGGTTAGAGTAAGGTAGGTGGATGGTTTTTTTCTCCCTTAAAGTATTGCCTTGCTCTGCTAATAATTCATCGTCGTTTCCTTTTTTGTTTCTGTTGGAGGAGATTTTTTATCTGGGTTCTGAGTGCTGTTGTTAGTTACTGCACTGTGCCGGGAATTAGTAGAACCATGATACAAATCTACCATTTACTGCCAACTGCTGTGATACTGTGTCTGACACACGAGGCGAGGTAGACTAGCCAAAAGCTTAATATAACAAACAGACATCGAGGACCTAGACTGCTCATCATATCATGCATCTTATTTCCATCCCATTTCATCTCACCTTTCCCTCTCCCTCTCCTCTTTCTCTAAAGGGAATTACCAGAAAAAACAGCAACCGGAATCCCGACCAATTCCTCCTGTACTTGCCATTTCAGCGCTCTTCCATAGCATCGTAACTTAATCCTCTCTTCTCAGCCTCTAACGCGATAACCCATCACCGCCATCACCACCGCCATCCTCATCTTCATCATCATTACAACAACTCTCCCCCCCCATCCCATATCCCCCTAGGCTACTTCCCCAACGGTTTGGGAATATATAACAGAATCTAGAAACCTTCTAGTCCTCTTCCTTCCCTCATCTAGCTTGCCCTGCATAACAGTACAGCCGGTCTCCCGGAGAAAAGAGGAAGAGAGGGACAAAAAAAAAAGGACCCAACTCGGGCACGCACAACCGACCTCTGAAACAAAACAAAAACAAGAACAAAACAAGGTGGAAAAATAAGCTCAGTTCCCCCAGTTTCCTACCATCTATTTCTAGGCTGAGCAAGGGTGGATCTTCTACACGCCTGTTCGCCTGTATTTATCGGTGCAGTAGTGGTGGTATTGCGCAATTGTGGTATGCAGGTAGGTAGACTAGGGTTGATCACTTCCTCCCTCCCTCCCTCCCTTCTTTCTGATCGAGGGAAGGAGTGGGGAGGGGGGAAGGGATG
>Ga0307507_10001271_pt1 | contig 56526 bp, 18 predicted proteins | sample 7_EM_MG_FD_207223 | JGI IMG/M metagenome (GOLD analysis project Ga0307507, IMG submission 207223) | Populus trichocarpa ectomycorrhiza microbial communities from riparian zone in the Pacific Northwest, United States - 7_EM | ecosystem: Host-associated > Plants > Roots > Unclassified | place... | reverse complement strand
TTAATAAAGAAGGCAACTTATATAAGGTTAAACTCCTAGACTTAATTAAAGTCCACCCTATTTTCTTACCAGATAAGCTATAGAAAGCTATAAATAACCTACTACCTAGATAAAAGAATAAGCCTCCACTACTAATTTAAGTTAATAGTGACAACGAATAGGAAGTTAATGAAATACTAGCCTATAAACTAGTATAAGGAACGCTAAAATACTATATCTAATAGAAAGGTTACGATCTAGACCCAACCTAGTACCCTACCTAGAACTTTATAGGTTGCCCCTAGAAGCTTAAAGAATTCTATAACTAATACCCTAACAAGCCAGAACCCCCAAAGTATCTAGATAAGTGGATGGAGTGCTAGTATAGCGAAGATAATAAGCTACCTGTTAAGCATACAGATAAGAACACCCTATGGATATAATACGGATATATAAAGCCTAAGGGCAGGCTTTTTCGGAGGGGGGGGTAATGTTACGGCGCTAGTAGAAAACGGTGGATTATAGTAGACGTTATGGTAGACGCCGAGTTACGTAAGTCCATGTAACTAGAGGACCGCATAAAACTTTATATAGCGCTGCTATTCTTCTCCCTTCCTTTCTCTAGCTTTGGATCCTTGTTTATAGACTACTAATTGTATAGGCTTGCGCGTCCCTCATACTGTGCTCGTGCCTCGATTGACTGAGTTGCTAATAGATATTACTATTTAAGCCAAATTACGGATACAAGCTAAGAATATTATTATTACTATACTAAGTAAAGAAAATAAGTAGTATAGCTATAACGTGTCCCACCCCACGTTGCTATATAGCTAAAAAGACATTGAGTGCTTGTGAACTTGTCATAAGCGCGGCGGGATCTAATATATATACTCTTATAATAGTTAAGTAAAGAATAGAGACTCTAGTAAACCTTTATATAAACCTTATTAAAATAGTAAAGGTATTATAATACTAAGAGATCTAAGGGACTAGATCTTAAGGAGGGGGATAAAGTATAGCTACTATACAAAATTTTTAAGAGTTGACGACTAAGTAAAAAATTAGACCATATTAGCCTAGGACCTTTTTAATTTATATAGGGTTTTACCGGTTATATTTAGGTTAAACTTACTAGCTAAGATAAAAATCTACCCTATATAGTATATAGGAATATTAAGCCACTAGTTTATAAAGCAGATATATATAAAGGGCGAAAGGATAATAAATAGCAAGTTTTAAAGATTATTAGTTATTATAAGGACGTAGATAATAAAATATGGTATATGTTATGGTACTGGCAAATTGCCGCAAATTGCCATCACGTGACCAAAGAATTGTATATAACTTCGAGCGGTGCTTCCGTTCTTCCCCTTTCCTTTCTCTAGCTTTGGACCCTCGTTTATAGACAATCTAATCGTACAGGCTTGCGCGACCCTCTTGCCGTGCTCGTGCCTCGATTGACCGAGTCGCTAACAGTATAAAGTAAAGCAGATAGGCTATAATAAGACTGTTTAGAAACTATTAAAGAATTTAAAGAACGCTATAAGAAAGGTATAGAAGTATTAGAAGAAATTAGGTTAGGTAGTTGTCTGTACGAGTAGAGGTTGTATATTATATTACTAGATGAATGGCGTGGAGCGTATGCGGCAGGGCCCGTATAGCGTAGTGTAGGTCACCTGACCACCTACGGCCCGATAGATAGCCCGACTTTTACTACCCCTTTTTTCCTCTTTTGGTAGACAAAAGAAGACACGAATGAATTAAGAACCAGTTACCTTATATTGCAATTGCAGTACCCCCCCCGGTGATACCGACAGTAGTATTAATAAGGAAGGATCACTAAAGAACGAGTTACCTAAGGGGGACCTAAGAGGATTAGCTACTGAGCTACTTAGAGTTATTTTCTTCCCTACTTAAGATAAATCCGTTTTAGCCTCCTCCTACTTAAGCTTATAAAGACCCTATTTGGCAAGACGCTACTCCTTTAAATAGACCTTTTTATAACCCTTCTTAAGACAGACTAACCGAGCGTAAGCAACTTATTACGCATAATATGCCCGCCGCTCCTTAGCGCGGATACGTTCTCTATTATCTTAAAGCTTTTATACTTTAGTAAGGGTTAAGGTAAGTTTACCCTTAAGATAAAAGGCCTTAGATTAAACACGAGACTTAATAATAAATTAGATAAGGCACTAAACGCCTATAAAGAATTATAAGATATATAACGTATGCCATAAGCATATCGGTTAAATAAGTATGTCTATCACCTTAAAACCCTACCAATAATTAGAAAATTCGTATCTTAATATCTTAACAACCACTTAATAATAAATTCTAATAATTTAGATTTAGACTTTTATATACACTTTATAGCTCCTATTAAAGTTATATAGTAAACAGTTTAGTATTTTTTAAAATATAGTAATTTGGCATTATTTTAGCCCCTAAATTTCAATATCTTAAAAACCACTAAACCATTTACAATATAACTTTAATCGAAGCTGCAGAGTGTATATAAAAGTCTAAATCTAAATTATTAGAATTTATTATTAAATGGTTGTTAAGATATTAAGGTACGAATTTTCTAATTTTTGGTGGAATTTTGAGGTAACCGATATACTTGATTAACCAACATGCTTATAACATACGTTATATTTAGCGTTAAAGATAGACCGAATATTATAGAATAATCGCGTATTAAATTTCGTATACTTTGTATAGGAAGAAGGTTGGTAACTAAATAGAGCTATAATTATAATGTATACCAACTTCTTCTCTATATAATAAGAATAGGACGGTATTACTCTATTAAAGGATAGTATAGTAGTAATAAGCCAATTATAATAATTAGATAGAGAAGATCTAATAGGAGGCATTATAAATTAGAAAGGTTATTAAATTAAAGATAGGAGATATCTTTAAGGACGAAGATAAAGAGATAGGAAATAGTGTTATAGACCTTATATTAGTAGCAGTATAACTACTAAAAGAAGATATAAATAGATTAGTTAAGATAGTACGGAAGGCGCTAAAACCAATTAAGCTATAGGATAAAGGGTAGCTAAGCTATATAATAGGTTATAGGACTAGTTTAGAACTTAAGAATATAGGAACGTAGGAACGTAAGATATACTAATATACTAACGTACTATGTGACGGTGTCAGAAATTAGCGATGAGGTGCTGACTAAGCTCTGGACACATTGCGAGGTCAAGCTCTGCATGCAATCTACATAGACATCAACCGCATCTACTGCATTACGAATCAATTAATATTTATCGTCTGCGTCATCTCTATTATCAAATAGACCCTCAAGACACCTCCGCTGTGACCTTATAACCTTGTAATTCCAACAGGTTATGAGCCTAGGTAGCAACACCTCTCCTGACTTAAAAATCGACCCCGAAAATGACCTCCTCTACCTTAACCTTAATGACACCTATATACGATCACAAGGCCGGTAAAATCGTCATTTTTAATGGAGACAACTTTGCAGACTGGGAGCGCACCTGCAAGGCAGCCCTGATTATGTTAGAGGGCTGGGATTTTATCACTGGTATAGAGGACCTAAATTAAGTCAATTTAGCTAACGGAAGAAGAAGAAGAGGGGAAGCAAATAAGATTATCTATAATTCGATAGGAGACGACCGTCAGGAAGAGATGCGTGCGATAATAAAGGCGTACGATATTCAAGGAATGTGGGAAGGAATGAAGAAGTTCAATAAAGCTAAAGATAAGGTCTACATCTCTAGACTTCGCAGAGAGTTCTATAGCACTATATTCGACCCTACAAAGATGCGAATTGTCGAGTTTATCTATATACTGAATCGATTTAAGATTAATCTAGCCTCTATACCTTGACTACTTACCAACGATGATATTAAAGAGCAACTCCTTCTAGCCCTACCGAGTGATGTTATATGGCAGAATGCGAAGACCTGGTGTTTACGAGACAAATAAGACCTTAAGAGTTGCATTACCCTTCTTTAGGAGCATGAGACTGCTCGCCCTATATAGGTATAAAATGCAGCACTTGTATAAGAGAGGAAAGACGAACCTAGGGGGAGAAGGGACAACCAAGGTCGATTAAGAGGGGGTAGGAGCAGAGGTCGCCCTGGTAGATTTGATTATTCCTTATCTCGTCATAGCTCGACATCTTAAGTAAGCAAGGGGCCAAGGCGACTAGAGAAAGACGAGTGCAGAGCATGCTATCAGAAAGGTTATTATCAGAAAGACTGTCCCTTGCTTAGACAATTCTGACTTAATAACGCCAAGAAAGAGGATCAAGGTACCCCTAGGGTAGAGGAAGTAGGGAACGTAGCAATGGCTAAGGACGAATTTGACAGAGACTCTAGTTACGAGAACTATAAGTAGGCTAGATACTAATTGAGTGGGACGCTTAGATCAAGACCAAGTAGGACACTTAAATTAATAAGGTGGGACGCCCGTATAGGTGCCGACAGAGACTCTAGTTACGAGAACTATAAGTAGGCCGATATACTAATTAAGTGGGACGCTTAGATTAAGACTAAGTGGGACACTTAAATTAATAAGGTGGGACGCCCGTATAGGTGCTGATAGAGACTCTAGTTGCGAGAACTACGAGTAGGCCAATATACTAATTGAGTGGGACGCTCAGATTAAGACCAAGTAGGACACTTGAATTAATAAGGTGGGACACCCGTATAGGTGCTGATAGAGACTCTAGTTGCAGGAACTACGAGTAGGCTAGATACTAATTAAGTGGGACGCTTAGGTTAAGATTAAGTAGGACGCTTAAATTAATAGGGTGGGACGCCTGTATAGGTGCTGACAGAGACTCTAGTTGCGAGAACTACGAGTAGGCCAGATACTGATTGAGTAGGACGCTTAGGTCAAGATCAAGTGGGACGCTTAAATTAAGGTAATGCTAAGGGTGGGACGCCTGTATGAAGCATATTGATACGCATTCCTTATGCGCAGAGAACAAGGTCTGGAAGGTTACCAAATATAAGGGTTTTTAACAATATGGTGGTTTAGTTAGTAATAGCTATAAAAGCTATTTACCTAGAAGCTAAGAACACTACCTTTATAGGAGCACCTATAGCACCTTTTGACGCTATTGAGTTAGATTAGGCCTTAAGGGAGGACGCTCCTGGCTGGATGAAAGCTATCTTTAAAGAATTTCTCTCTCTTAAGAGAATGCACACCTATACCATTATAAGGGGGAGAGTACTAGAAGGAAGGTTATTACTCCTAAGCAAGCTAGTTCTGAAGCATAAGTTCGCTAAGGGAGAAGTAATTTACAAAAAGGCAAGACTGTGCATTTGGGGAGACAAGCAGACCCCCAATATTGATTATTTTGAGACATTTACGTCTGTCGTATAATATGACACCTTCAGGTTCTTAATGGCAAAGGTAGTAGCAGAAGACCTTAAACTCGACCATATTAATGTCGAAACTGCATTCTTGAACCCGCTGTTGTAAGAATAGATCTATATGCAGATACCTAACCTGCTAAAAGACTTTGAACCTAAGCTTAAAGGGGTAAAAGACGCCTACTTAAAGCTAAATAAGTTACTCTATGGCCTAAAGCAGGCACCGAGAGAATGGTTTTAGATGGTTAAGAAGTTCTTTAAGAGCATAGGTTTGAAAGCAGCTAATGCTAACCCCAATCTCTTTATAGGAAATGAAGTATATATCTTGCTATTTATTGACGATATGCTGATCGCAGGAAAGCGCCGATACCTTGATATCACGAAGACAAGAATCTTGAGAGAATGGAGATATAAAGACCTAGGTCCTGCAGAAGTATTCCTAGCACTGTTCTAAAAGCGGATATCGAAAGTCCCCTTAAGTATAACGATGCGATAGTGTACTAGCAGATCATTGGCTTTACAATCTACCTCTTAAACTGCACACGTCCTAATACCAGCTACGCTGTTGGTCAGTTAGCTAGGTTTATGGCAGCACTAGGAGAATCGCATTACCGCTTAAGCAAGCAGCTACTAAGATATCTAAACGGCACTCTTGAAGCAGGAATTACCTACTTAAGCCAAGTAGTCTACCTTCCTCTATGCAAGTTCACGTTACCTACTGGTTATAATATCTTTACTAATGCTACGTGGGGAACAGAATACGATCGGATATTATTCTAAGGCATAGCAGTTATATGCTATGGGGGAGTAGTAATCTAGATGGCTTAAAGGCAGAAGTTAACGGCATTGAGCTTAATGGAAGTAGAGATTATGGCGGCATTAGAAGGAGTAAGGTTAGTAGTATAGCTTAAGAAGCTAATAAGAGATCTAGAAGAGAGAGATAATAACAACCCTTTTATCCCTACGCTCTACTGTGACAATAAGGGTACGGTTAACCTTTTATATAATACAAAACACCACTAGAAAGCTAAGCATATTAAAACTTAATACCTCTTTATATAAAACAATATGGTTTAGTAAGGTTGACTTAAAGTGGTACATATACCAGGCAAAGATTAGCTGGGAGATATGCTCACAAAATAGCTACTAATTGACCAATTTACGAAGCACTATGCAACGCTAGGAATTGGTAACTGACGGAGACGGTAACGGACGAAGACGGGGTAAGTTATGGAGGTTTTTTGCCTACTATAGGTTTTCCCTCTGTACGTAGGCTAAATGGCACTTGCAAGGTATTTGGGAATAGCTTTATAATTGCCTATTTGGGACAGACGAGGAGAGCGTCATTAGCATAGGGGAGTGTTAGAAATTAGCGATGAGGTGCTGACTAAGCTCTGGACACATTACGAGGTTAAGCTCTGCATGCAATCTATATAGACATTAACCGTATCTACTGCATCACGAATCAATCAATATTCATTGTCTGCGTTATCTCTATCATCAAATAGACCCTCAAGACACCTCCGCTGTGACCTTATAACCTTGTAATTCCAACAGACGGGCTTGTATAAATGCTTCTAAACCAAAGCTTGTAGATTGCTACCATACAAGAATACTAAGCTAAGGAGAAGAAGAAGAAGAAGAATCGTTTAGGGGTAGTAGGTAGACATGTCGCGAGGGCCGCCAAGGCGCTAGTGGTAAGCGAGCCAATAGCGATTTTGTATGCCGGGTATAGAAAATCCTGATTGGTTAAATATGGTAGGTAACGCGCTCTAGCACCATTACATTTACCCCCCCTCCTAAAAAAGCCTGCCCTTAGGCTTTGTCCGAGTTCTTTATTATTATTTAAATTATTATAGTTATCTAACCCCTTTTCCTAGTATTTAACCTAGCTATCTAACTTATATAGTAGTCTAGGGAGGTCTAGGTGGGCTAGGTAGAAATCTCGTAGCTTATAGGGAGAGTACTTAAAATTAGATATGGGGTACTATTCTAGATCTTCGTTATAACCTACCTAGCTCGCACGGTATTTTAAGGTACTATGGTTCTTCTTTACTGCTAAGATCTCTTTAATTTCCCATTCTTCGTCCTCTGTAATCTGAATTGGCGGTGGGGGGTCGTTGTACTGTCCAGGCAATAGGTCGTCCACGGCCTTCCGCAGTTAGTCTAGAGAGAAGATAGGGTGGATCTTTATTAACTCTAGTAGCTTAACCTTAAAAGAGTACCCTACCTTCTTAGGGATTTTATAGGGGCTAGCCATTTGGTAGTCTAGCTTATGGCTTAGCCTCTAGGTTTTCTAATTCTTTGTTAACATCCATATCTTATCTCCTATATAGAAGTCTACCTCGCGGCAGTATTGGTTTACGTCGGCCTCTTTCTTCTCTTATGCCCTTTTTATAATTGCTTGGGTAGTCTCCTAGGCCCTATATATTCTCTTAGCGAATATCTAGACCTCCTTATAGCTAAGGCGTTCGCGGGCTATTATAGGTCCTATAGGTCTATCCCAATTAAAGGATGTTCGTGGCCTATATCCATAGAGTAACTCAAATAGCGACATTCCTATACTATCATAAGGGAGCGTAAGCTGTGCGTAGTCTATTATAGGTAGTAGTTCTAACCAGTTATCCTAGTAGTAGTTAACAAAGGGGCGAAGTCGCTAGTTAAGGTACTAGTTTATAATCTTAGTTTAGCCGTTAATCTAAGGGTAGAATATAGTAGAGAGCTTAATTTTAATCCTAAGGATACGGCAGAATTTATTCCAGAAGTCTAATATAAACTAAGGTCCACAGTTAGAAACAATTAACTTAGAAGCGCTATAGATCTAGTAAATATTGTCAATATACATATAGGCTATATCCTTTGCGGTCATAGTCTTAAAGCAAGGGAGGGAAACGGCTTACTTACTTAATTGGTTAACTACTATAAAGGCCATATTATAGCCGTATTTGTTCTTTAGGAATAATTTAAAGTCCATTATAATATATTGCTAAGGGCGTTTAGGGACTAGCAGTAGTTACAGCCATCTAAGAGTTCGGTTCTTAGGGGTATTTACATGTTTGCAAGCATAATAATTTCTAATAAATCGTTCTATATTGGACAGGAGTCCTCGCCAATAGTAATAAGGCGATAGTAGTTAGTAGGTCTTGTCTTAACTAGGGTACGCCATAGAGACTTAATAGTGGGCTTTACAGATTAGCTCTATTTGTAGGTTATTAATATCTAGAACTATAAGCCATTTTTGGTATAAAAGCAGTCCGTCTTCTATTTCTAAATTAGGATTACCCCCTATAGCTTAATCGCGGAGGGCTTTTAGGGATTCAGCTATGCGGTTTATAGTTAGGATATAATTAATTAGTCCTATTAGTTTATCTAGGGTCTCTCCTTCTATAGGTACTACCTTATTCTATTTAAAGCTTAGTTTCTTAAGGATACACGGGTCGAGCTATTTAGTATAGAGGAGGGCGCGTGTCTAGTACTAAGCCTTTAACTTATCTTATAGCCCCACGTCCTATTCTCTCTAGGTTAAGGCGTTAGCTTTAGCATTTTACCTACCAGGGCGGTATATAATTGTAAAGAAGAATTAGGAGAGTATTTTAGCCCATTAGGCCTATTAACTGGTAAGTTGTTTTATTATTATAAAATACTTAAGGGCTTTATAATTGGTATAAACCTTAATCTAAGAGTCTGTGCTTCTAAGCTCTACGCACCACTAGGACAATAATTATATAATAGCCAACATTTCCTTATTGTGCACTTTGTAGTTGCACTTAGCTAGGGCTATTGTTTTTAAAAAGAACGCAATAGGGTACCATTTACCGTCTAGGTATAGTTATAAAAGGACTCCCACTACTACCCTATTAGAGGCGTCTGTTTCCAGCATTAATTTAAGGTCTGGGTCGTAGTAATAAAAAATTAGGGAGGAGATAAGTCAGTTCTTTAACTCCTTAAAAGCTTTTATATAGTTATTATTAAAGATAAAAGACGTATTGTTCTTAGTTAGTTATATAAAAGGCTTAGCTATAACTCTATAGTTACAGATAAACTAATAGTAGAAATTACAAAAGCTAAGGAAGGACTGGATTTCTTTTATAGTATAAGGGGGTTTCTAGTTGCGGATTACCTTAACCTTCTCTAGGTTAACTTTAATTCCTTCTATACTAATAATAAACCCAAGGTACTTTATGCGTTTTACTCCAAATTCGCATTTTTTAATATTAACTTATAGGCCTATATTCTGTAGTCTCTCTAGGACCTTTTTAATATAAACTTAGTGCTCTAGTTTATTGTCTAAGTATATAAAAATATCATCTAGGTATGCCGTATAGAATTTATTAAGGTAATTAAAAAGAACATTATTTATATACTGTTAATAAGTGGCTGGCCCATTCATTAGTCTAAAAGGAAGGACTTTATATTTATAAAACCCATAACGGGTGCGGAATGTTATTAGGTCTTCTAATACAGGGTCCATCCTGATTTAGTAAAAAGCTTAGTAGATATTAAGCTTAGTAAAGATTTTAGCCCGGCTTAAACATATAAGGGTTTTATTAATTAAAGAAAGAGGGTACCAATCCTTCTAAGTAATAGCGTTTAGCTTCCAATAGTCAATACAGAAACAAAGGCTTTTATTAGGTTTCTTTATAAATAAAATAGGGGAAGTAAAGGGAGCCTAGCTTAGCTTAATAAACCCTTTATAAAGGTTGTTAATTAGGTACTACTTTATTACCTTTAGTTTCTCTATAGTTTGCTAATAAAGGGGGCTATAGCCTAGGGAGTTATTAGTCTCCAACTAAATCTTATAATTATAGGTTTAGTGGGGGGGCAGTATATCTAAAGCTGCTTTTAAGAACGCGTCTCTATAGTTTAAGAGGTAAGTGGAGAGGAGGCGCTTAACTAGTTCCTTATTAGTTTTCTCTACTAGCCCTTCTTCCCTCTTGGCAATAATCCAGTTAATTTTATATAAACTAGTAGTAAAGACTTCGTTATCCTTTTAATATATATTAAAGTGGAAACCTATAGCACTAATTGCCGCAATATCTACTATAGGGGTGTTGTGTAATAGTAGGGTTATCCGTAGCCTTAGGGGCTTCTAGGGTATTGCGTTGTTCTTACTCCTCTTAGCTCTTATTATATCTTCTAAAGGTTATCCTTTATATCCTATTAGTACGTCGTCTTCCCCATTAGCCAGATCTCCGCAATTTAGAAGTCGTCTATATTAGTATCTATTTTACTTCCGTAAGTAGAGTCCTCCTTAACTATAGTCCTTTAGGGGAGTATCCTTATTAGTATAGAGTTCCTGCTAGCCTTATAGCGGGTATCTTCTTGGGTAAAGGCTAGGTCGCGGTTCCTAACATCCTACTAGTAGGTAGGATTAGCCTTCGCGGCTAATGTCTTACGGTTAGTGCGGATTTCCCTAATAAAGGAGGGTAACTTTAGTCTATTCTCTAGCCAGACAAACTGTCTTTGTCGGATATTTAGCTAAATATTAAAGAAGGATATCTATTTTTGGCTAAGAATTATGTCGTGTAACCCTAGGTCTAGGATATAGAAGGGGATACCAAACTAGCGTCGTCTATTAATAGCAATATATAGCTTTAAAATATGGGTAACTAGCATACCGGCTTAACCGTTATAGCCTTTTACTTAAACAGGCTTCTCTAGTTGGGTAGTATTTACATTTAAAAACTTAGCAACATTATTCATATAAGTAGTGTTTATAAAGGCAAAGCTATTTACTCTAGTGTTAATAAGGGCAATTATATTAACTTTATATCTATTTTAAGATACTATATATGGAACCATAAAGTGTTTTCCACCTATTAGCTAACTTAAATTAATCTCTTTAAGATTAATAGGATACCCTAGGGGGGAGTCTTTCCCTAGGGTTCTTCTTTTCCTAACTTATTAGATGTTTCTTCTTCCTCTATCTCCTTAATATTACCTATATCCTTTAGCTCTAGGCAGGACGTAGTAAAGTAACTATTCTTTCCGCAATTAAAGCACGTAACCATAGCAGGGTTAATTAAGGTGTTGCAACAAGTATTAGTTAAAGGTATGGTACATAGCGAGTTAGGCGAGATTTATAGGTAGGCAGTTATAACCACTTTTAGTATAAAGGCGGTTATGGTTTATCTTCCAATACTAGCTCCTATTAATATAGCGGATAGGTTACGGTTACTATAGGGCCGCTTTAGTTAATCAAAATAAGTATTAATTTATTTTAGTTCTAAATCCAGCAACAAACATTAGGCTGCAAGTCTTTAGTAGATTAGTAGGTTATCTAAGGCTACTATAATATTCTCTTATAGTTAGACTGTTAGCTTATTATATAGGTCCAAATAATAGTTCTTAGGGGGAACCTAGCCTTCGCCCACTAGGTATAAGAATTAAGTCTAGAACTTAGTAAAGGATTAGTTTAATTTTATTATTAGACAATTATAGTTATAATAGGCATCCTATACTTTATTTGGATTAATATAGATAGTAGCTAGATGCTATATTATCTTATTAATAGATATAAACCAAATAGGTAACTCGTCCTTAAACTTAGCCTAAAGGTATCGCTAGGCGTCCCTAATAGTTTAACTAAAGAGATAGAGCATTTTAGCTTCTTTAGAGGGGAAATAGTTATAGTTAATATAAAGCTTTCCTCACACCTAGATTCTCCAGTTCTTAAAGGTTGGGTCTATGCCGTCTAATAATAGTAGAGGGTTAGGGAGCTTAATGGACTTTAATTACTTTATTATTATGTCTATACTCTCTAGTATATCGCATTTAGTTAAGCGAATGGGTTAACTAAGGCTTTATAAAGGGGAGGCTAGGCTATTTTATAAGGCAGTAAGGCATTCTAGGATCTCCTTTAGAGTCTCTTATATACTTTAGGCTTAAAGACAACTAACCTTCTAATTAGCAGCAAGGGCACGAATCTACTTATATATACCTATAACGTCGTCATTGTCTTCAATTTCTGATCCTAACTGGATCTCATATTCCTCTTAGGTAGAGGTAGGTCTTTTAAATAAGCTCGCTTTAGGTGCCATTATTAGCTTCCTAAAGTTTATTAGAATTATATAATTCAGTTTTAATTCTAGGGTTCTTTTAGGGGTGCAGGTTAAGTACAGTCTGGCCTATAAAGTGGGATATTATTAGGGCCTTCTTAGGCGTAGTAGTGTAAGTTTTTTTAATGTCTAAGTATAACGCGTCAACGCGTCATTGCAGACGAAGGTCTTCTTTTAGAGTGGGATATTATTAAGGCCTTCCCAGGCAATGTAGGGAGAGCTTAGTATAATATAACAGGCTTGTACAAATGCTTCTAAACCAAAGCTTGTAGATTACTACTATACAAGAATACTAAGCTAAGGAGAAGAAGAAGAAGAAGAATCGTTTAGGGGCAGTAGGTAGATATGTCACGAGGGATGCCAAGGCGCTAGTGGTAAGCGAGCCAATAGCGATTTTGCATGCCGGGTATGGAAAATCCTAATTGGTTAAATATAGTAGGTGACGCGCTCCAGCACCGTCATATACTAACATACTTAGTATATTTCCTAGGAGTTAGATTGTGCATTTAAAGGACCATAGTCCCTACCTAAATAGTTCTCCTTTTTATAGTAAATCTTAGAATATAATTAGAGTTAATCTATTAGGCAACCTACTCCACCAGTTATATTTTACGTTGTTAACTATCTTATACCTATATACCTAGCCCTTTAACAAGTCTACTATAGTAATTCCTATAAGGCTTCGTTACACCTTAGACTTATAGATCTCCTATTTTCCTTATTAATTTATCTCTATACAAGGCTATTGTTATACTCTTTGTAACGGCTTGCATAAATGCCTCTAAACCAAAGCTTGTGGATTGCTATCTAATAAAGATACTAAGCTAAGGAGAAGAAAAGAAGGGGGTCGCAAGGACCATAGTAAACATATATAAAGGGGCAACCGCCAAGGCGCTAGCGGTAAGCGAGCCAATCGTAGGTTGGCAGAATATGGCAGCAGTATAGCGGAATTTGGCAGGTGACGCGCTTTAGCACCGTCACATTACCCCCCCTCCTAAAAAAAGCCTGCCCTTAGGCGTTGTCTAAGCTCCCTATTATCGTCTAAATTGTTATAATTATCTAACCCTTCTTCCTAGCATTTAATCCAGTTGTCTAATTTACGTGGTAGTCTAGGGAGGTTAGGGTGGGCTAGGTGGAAGTCCCGTAGCTTATAGGGGGAGTACTTAAAATTAGATGCGGGGTACCACTCTAGGTCGTCATTATGGCCTACCTAGCTTGCACGGTATTTTAAGACATTACGGACCTTTTTTATTACTAGGATTTCTTTAACTTCCCATTCTTCGTCCTCAGCAATCTAGATTGGCGGTAGGGGGTCATTATACTATCTAGGTAGTGGATTATCCACAGCCTTTTGTAGCCGGTTTAGAGAGAAGACAGGGTAGATCCTTATTAACTCTGGTAGCTTAACCTTAAAAGAGTGTCCTACCTTTTAAAGAGTCTTATATAGGCCAGCCATTTAGTGGTCTAATTTGCGGCTTAGCCTCTGGGTTTTCTAGTTCTTTATTAACACCCATACCTTATCTCCTACTTAGAAGTCTTCCTCGCAATAATATTGGTTTATATTAGACTTCTTTTTTTCTTGCGCCTTTCTTATAATTGTTTAAGCAGTCTCCTAGGCTCTATGCATTCTCTTAGCAAATACCTAGGCCTCTTTATAGCTAAGGCGTTCACGGGCCGTAGCGGGTTTAGTAGGCCTATCCCAATTAAAGGACGTTTGTGGTGTATACCCGTAGAGCAGTTTAAATGGGGATATCCCTATACTATTATAGGGGAGTATAAGCTGCGCGTAGTCTATTATAGGCAGTAATTCCAACTAGTTGTCCTAATAGTAGTTTATAAAGGGCCGTAGTTGCTAGTTAAGGTACTAGTTTATAATCTTAGTTTGGCCGTTAGTCTAAGGGTAAAATATAGTAGAGAGCTTAATCTTAATCCTAAGGATACGGCAGAGTTTATTCCAGAAATCCAATATAAACTAGGGGCTATGGTTAGAGATAATTAATTTAGGGGCGCTATAGAATCAATAGATATTGTCGACATAAAGGCAGGCCATATCCTTCGCAGTTGTGGTCTTAAAACAAGGGAGGGAGACGGATTGCTTGTATAGTTAGTTAACCACTACAAAGGCTGCATTGTGGCCGTAGGCGTCCTTTAGAAATAACTTAAAGTCTATAGTAATATATTGCCAAGGGCGTTCTAGAACTGGCAGCAGTTATAGCTACCCAGGAGTTTGATCCCTAGGAGTATTTACGCGTTTATAGGCGTGGCAGTTTCTAACAAATTAATCTATATTAGATAGAAGTCCTCGCTAGTAGTAACGGGGCGCTAGTAGTTAATAGGTCTTATTACAACTAGGGTATACCGTAGAGACTTAATAGTGGGCTTCGCGGATTAACTCTGTCTATAGGTTATTAATATCTAGAACTATAAGCCGTTCTTAGTATAGAAGCAGTCCTTCTTCTATTTCCAAATTAGGGTCCTCCTTCGCGGCTTAGTCGTGAAGGGCTTTTAGGGAGTTAGCCGTGCGGTTTGCAGTTAGGATATAGTTAACTAGCCCTATTAGTTCGTCTAAAATTGCTCCCTTTAAGGGTGCTAGCTCATTCCGTTTAGAGTCTAGTTCTTTAAGAATTTACAGGTTAAGCTGTTCGGGATAGAGGAGGGCGCGCGTCCAGTATTAGGTCTTTAGCTTATCCTAGGGTCCTACATCTTGTTCCCTTCAGGTTAGTGTATTAGCTTTAGTGTTTTGCTTACTAAAATAATATATAATTATAAAGAAGAATTCAGAGAGTATTTTAGTTAAGGTTATAGTATATAGCTAATCAGGCAAGGCTCGCTGGTGCGTAGTTGTAACCGCTTTTGGTATAGTAGTAGTTGTGGCTTATCTTTCTACTCCAGCTCCCGTAGGGGTGGCAGGTAATCTTTAATTGCTATAGGGTTGCTTCTGCTAATCTAGGTAGGCGTTAATCCGCTTTAGCTCTGAGTTTAATAATAGGCAATAAGCTATAAGTCTTTTATAGGTTAGTAGGTTGTTTAAAGTTACAGCGATCTTCTCTTATAGCCTAATTGTTAGTTTGTTATAAAGGTCTAATTAGTAGTTTTTAAGGGGGACCTGGCCTTCTCCTATAAGGTGTAAGAATTAAGTCTAGAATTTGGTAAAGGGTTAGTTTAGCTTTATTATTAGGCGGTTATAGTTGTACTAAGTGTCCTGTACTTTGTTTAGGTTAACATAGATAGCCGCTAGGTGCTATAGTATCTTATTAACAGATATAAATTAGATAGGAGAGTTATCCTTAAACTTAGCTTAAAGGTGATGTTGGGCGTCCCCCGTGGTTTGGCTAAAGAGGTAGAGCATTTTAGCCTCTTTGGAGGGGAAATAGTTATGGTTAATTTAGAGTTTTCCTTATACTTAGATCCTCTAGTTCTTAAAGGTAGGGTCTATTCTATTAGATAGTAGTTAAGAGTTAGGAAGCTTAACGGATTTTAATTACTTTATTATTATATCCGTACTCCCTAGTGTATCGCATTTGGTTGAGTAAATGGGTTAACTAAGGCTTTATAAAGGGGAGGCTAGGCTACTTTATAAGGCAGTAAGGCTTTCTAGAATCTCCTTTAGAGTCTCTTATATACTTTAGGCTTAAAGACAATCAACCTTCTAATTGGCCGCAAGGGCGCGAATTTATTTGCGTATATCTATAACGTTGTTATTGTCTTTAATTTCTAATCCTAATTAGATCTCGTGTTTCTCTTAGGTAGAGATAGGTCTTTTAGATAAGCTTGCTTTAAGTGCTATTATTAGCTTCCTAGGGTTCATCGGTCTTGTACGCTTTAGTTTTAATTCTAGGGGTATAGGTCTAGTCCTACCTAGCTTATAAAGTGGGATATTATTAAGGCCTTCCTAGGCAGTATAAAGTTGTTCTGGTGTCTGAGTATAGCGCGTTAACGCGTTGTTGTAGATGAAGTTTCTTTTAAGATATGGGGATATTATTAAGGCCTTCCCAGGCAGTGTATAGAGAGCTTAGTATAATGTAACGGCTCGCACAAATGCCTCTAAACTGAAGCTTGTGGATTGCTATCTAATAAAGATACTAAGCTAAGGAGAAGAAAAGAAGGGGGTCGCAAGGACCATAGTAAACATATATAAAGGGGCAGCCGCTAAGGCGCTAGCGGTAAGCGAGCTAATCGTAGGTTGGCAGAATATGGCAGCAGCATGGCGGAATTTAGTAGGTGACGTGTAACGGAACCTTATAGCAGGAACTACGGTGGGTTCTGTTAATAGGCTGGGTATGTAGGTATAACAAAAACGATAACATAATAACAACTAGTGGAGTAGTTGCCTAATAGATTAACTCCAATTGTATTCTGAGATTTACTACAAGGAGAGAACTATCTACGGTAGGGACTGAGGTCCTTTAAATACACAACCATACTCCTAAGAAATCCTCTTTTATACGTAAGGTATGTGTTATACGTGTTATACATAGTATATACTGCGTACTCCTCGTATACTGCGTATAATATTATATAACTCGCTTACCATTCCTCGTTACATAGTTTCACCAGATCTATTCTGGACCGTGCCTATATTAACCAACTAGCTTCCGCCGACTCCTCTCTAAGTAGTCGTAATATTATACTTAAAGCGTCCGTAATACTATCTCCCTCCTTTTTATCTTCATCCTTGAAGATTCCTAACATCTCCAAGTCGTCCACTAGAGGTATAATGTCCGTTTAATTAGTCTAGTTGATATTTATACTTATTATAGCTAAAGCTCCTTCTTCCTTATAGGCGTAGCGCCGTGCTCGCACCGTGGCTGCCATACTGTTGCTTAGTAAGATAATGCCGTCTCCGTATTCTTGTTGCGCAAAGGTGGGATTAGTGTGTGTTATACTAGTAAGTCCTTTGTCTTAACAACCTTTGTCTTGCTTAGAGTGTACTAAAGCAAACATTTAATTGTCCTGTAATGTTTGCTCTGTTTCTAACGCTAAGTATGCGCGTCTAATGACTTTTAACAGTCTTTAAGTTCCCTAAGTAACTTGTTATAGGGTCTTGTATTTAATCTACCGCTGCAAAACTTAACGGTGAGCTCTTAAGCGCCTTGGATAAGCTTTGTTGTTTGCGGGAAGCGGAGCAGAAGGCTATAGCTGCTTAATAGCATGCCCTTAAAGCCCGTTTATCCGCTTCTACCTGTCTTCTTTATCTTAAACGTGTCCGTGAGAAGGTCCGTTTTAAGGAGTAGAAACTTATTTAACAGGGTTTGTCTAAGCTAGGTAACAAAAGGATTAACTCTCCTCCTACAAGGGAAATAACTCTAAGTAGCTTGGCAATTGCTCCTCTTAGGTCCCCCTTAGGCGATTTATTTTTTGGCAATTTCTTTTTGTTAATATTACCTGACCTACTTTCTTCTAATACTCCTGTACCTTTCCCATAGCGTTCCTTAGGTTGCTTAGTAGTTCCTAAGTAGTCTTATTATAGCCTATCCACTTTACTTTATACTATGTTTTGTTATCTATATCCTTGTAACTAATAATCTTTAAAACTTACCATTTGTCTTTCTCTTATCCTCTATACATGTCTGCCTTATAGACTGGTGGCTTAATATTTCCGTGTGCTAGTTCTAGCATTGCGATATACTGTATAGGGTAGATTTTTATTTTAGCTAGTAGGTTTAACTTGTATATAACTAATAAAATTCTTTACTTAACTTTAAAAGGTCCTAGTCTAATATAGTCTAACTTCTTACTTAGTTATCAACTCTTGAAGTTTTTATATAGTAGCCACACTTTATCCCCCTCCTTAAGATCTGGTCCCTTAGATCTCTTAGCATTATAGTACCTTTTTATTTATTCTTATACTAGTTTAGCTGTTTCTTTAAGGTCTGTATAAAGATTTATTAACGTCTCCATTCTTTGCTTAGCTGTGCTACTCGTCTTTTTTACTTATTATAGCGATAACGATGTTCTTGGCTTATACCTATAGTTCGCCTTAAATGGTAATGTTCCCATTCCTTCTTATAGTGTTGTATTATATGCAAACTGTATAACTGGTAGTAACGATACCCAATTATTCTGTACGTGATTAATATAATGCCTTAAATACTGCTCTAGTGTCTAGTTTAGTCTTTCCGTTTATCCGTCCATCTGCGGATAATACGCTGTAGACATTGTTGCGCAAACCCCTTATTCTGCTAGAAACACTTTTTAAAATACTACTATAAATCTTAGATCTCTATCCGATATAATCTTGTTTGGTGCTCTATGTCTTATAAATACTTCCTTTATATAGATTCTAGCGACATCTTTTGCTAATATCTCTTTAGTATATGCTATAAAGTATCCCCACTTTATTAGCTTATCTACTATTACTAAGATCGCGTTATAATCTTGCCCTATAATAGGATCTCTTAACTTTGGTAACTTAATAATAAAGTCCTATAATATAACCTCCTATGGTCTTCCTGGTGTCTTAATAGGTTGTAGCCCTCCATACGGCTTATGCCTTGTCGGTTTGTTCCTTTGGCAATCTAAATATTTCTTTATAACTTGTCTTGCTAGTCCCCAGATTCCTTAAATAATGTATTCCTCTTAAAGTCTTAATACTAAGCCTATAGCTCTGTTATGTCCTTGTATTATTCCCTTATGGAATTCCTTAACAAATTCTTCTGTAATAGACTTAGGCATATATATTACTTCTCTGTTTTTATATTGCTCTAAGTCTAGATCCTTTACCTATGCTTTTTAGATCTTCTATATCTAATTACTCTCCAGTAATTTATGGATCTAACTTTCCTTAGTTACTGTAACTTTTGGATAATTATACCTAATTAATCTATCTTGATCCTTTCACAACAAAGCTCCCGATAGCTTTTTATCGCTTTATAGTTTAGCCTTCCTACTTAGAGCATCTGCTCGTGTATTGTCTGTACCCTTGGTATGCTAAATTTCGAAATAGTATTCTGTAAGCATTTCCGCCTATCTAACCTGTCTTTGGTTGAGTTCCTTTGTTATTAGGAATCCTGTAAGGTTTTTATAGTCTATCTTAACTATAAATGGTTTTTCTATGCCTTATAAGAACGCTCTCTATTTTTTAAGTGCTGTAACTATACCTAACAACTCCTTGTTGTAGATGTTATAGTTTAACTCTAGTAGTGTCATCTTTCGACTATAGTATACCACTGGGTGCCATCTATCTTAATATTTCTATAGGAAGTACGCCCTTAGTGTAAAGTCTAATGTATCTATCTCTACAACTGTCTCTAGCCCTGGTTAATAGATCTTAAAAACTGGCTCCTAGGTAAATAACTCTTTAACTCTCTTAAATAGTTTTTATTGTTCCTTCCCCTATGCCTATAGTTCTTCTTTCTTTGTTAACTATGTAAATGGCTTAATATCCTATAACCACTGCGCTATAAACCTTCTGCAGTAATTGCAAAACCCTAGGAATAATCTTAACTGTGTTATGTTCTCTAGTTCTTGCCAATTCACTATAGCCTTGATCTTTTTTAGATCTATGCTAAGTTGGCCTAGTTTAATAATAAATTTAATAAAATTAGTTTTCCTAGTAAAGAACTCGCATTTTTTAATTGCTACTGGTATCTTTTCTTCTTATAGTCTCTTTAAGACCCATTTAACGTGTTCTCTATATTCTTCCTTACTTTCTAAGTAGATGATAATATTGTTAAGGTATACCATAACAAATTTATCTAGGTGTTCTCCTAATACACTATTAATTCGCTTCTGGAACGTTGCTGGTGCGTTTATAAGCCTAAATTGCATAACTAATAGCTTATATAGTCCTTTCTTTAACCTAAAGGCTGCTTTCTATTTGTTGCCTTTCTTGATTCTAATCTGGTGGTACGCCTATCTTAGATCTATCTTTATAAAGATCTTTACATTATCTATCCTGTCTTAGATTTCGCTAATTAAGGGTAAAGGATACCTATCCTTCCTAGTAATGCTGTTTAACTATCTGTAGTCTATACACATCCTAAGTTTTCCGTTTTTCTTTGGGATAAATAGTACTGGATATCCTACTAATGACTGCAACGGTCTAATATATCCCTTTCGTAAGTTCTCCTGGATAAACTCCTTAAGCGCTACTAACTCTGTTTTAGTAAGCTTATAGATTAGAAAGAACTTTAGACTTATTCCCTCTTTTAATTCTATTTTATAGTCCTAAGCTGCATACTCTAATAGCTTCTCACTTTCTGGTAACCATAACTTTTTTCTATACTTGTGGTATCTTTTTGGTATATAACTTAAGCCTCGCTTAGTCTCTTTATATATCGCTCCGACTTGGTACTATACTAACTTAGTTTGCTGTTGTACTTTACGTCGTTGTGTATTCTTAATATTAACCTAACCTATAACCCAATCAATCTTTGGATTATACTTCTGTAACTAAGGCATTTCTAGTATCGCCTTGTCCTGTCTTAATGGTAGGATATTAAAAGACATTCTAACTGGTCTCCCTTTAATAGTTATCTGAATAGGTCCTGTTTTAAGATTAATAATACCTCCTCTATAGGCTATCTGGTCTCCTAAAATTATTATAAGTGGATATAGGTATTCCTTCTATCTATATAGTAACCCTATCCTTTCCACTGCCTTTAGTAATATGTGGTTCCTTATTACTCTACTATCTACTAACGCTTCGAACTGCTAATCTTGCCACTTAGCTTTTAAGTTTAGGTATTATTCTTAAATTCCTTTAAGGGTCTAAGGCTCTAATACTGGTTCCCTCTAGTCCTATGCGCCTCCCCTTTTCCTAACTATTAGCTGCTAGATCCTGCCTGTACTTAGTCCAACTTTAGCTAATACTTAGTTCGTTTCTTTTCCTCTATATACTATAGATAAGTGTTCTCTGGGCACTTCCACCACTATTATCCATCTAGGCATTTTTCTGTAAGGAATCTTCCTGGTTAAAGTATTAAGTCTCCTTAACCTTGTACTTCTACTGGGTGCTAACTATGTATATACTTGGCGTTCCTGAACCGCTTTTCCTTTGGTGCCTAATATATCCTTACTAGGTACTTCCGGTTCTTATCTTTAGGTGCTCTATGCATATTACACATATTATTCACATAAGCTATCCACAATAGTATATAATACGCTATATGTTTTGGGTTAACTCTTAGTTTGTCTTTATCCTTAAGTTTAAACCTATACCTAGTTAACCTAACTACTAGTATCTCTACTGTGGGTACTAAGACTTGCCGCTCGCTTTTCTAGTCCCTGGATCCCTTTTTTAGGTTCCTTAACGTTATAATTAATACTCCTTTAATATGACTTATGCGTTTTTCTATAATGGGTTAGTCTTAGACAACTTTTTCATCTAACTATATATAAAAGTCTTCCTATTTATCATTGTGTTGTTGCCTATACCACTTTCCGTATAACTGGTTTAGTGTATATGGTCTATCCGTTAGAAAATACCTTATCATTACTACATCGTAATATCCTTTAGTATGCCTTTCTTTGAACCTGGTTGGAATATCTAGATCCTTTTCTTGTTCCAGTTTATCTAACCACTTTGCCCTAGGTGTCCCTGCACTTGGCCTATTAGTAACTCTTTATACGGGTGCTCTGTCCCTTATACGCCCTAGCATAGCTGATCTCTTATTTAGCTTTTGCTCTTGCTATATAATAATTCTTATTCTAAATTTATCCATAGTTTCTTGTTTTCTGCGTCTTATAGCTAGATCCTTATAGTCGTCTTACTTTTTAATCCTGGTATTAGCTTTTTAATCTTTAGGCTAAGCACTGTGTTTGCCTGGAATTACTAATGTTCTTATTTATTCCCTAAACTTGTAGTTCTTGAACTTGCGTCCTATACTTGTTCGTTTGTTACTAAACTAAGTTACTACCCTTTCCCATCAGTTTTCGTCTGTTGTGGGTTCTTAGGTATATCTTATCTTACTTTAAGAATCTTAAGCTTCTCTTATCTCTTCTTAAGAATCTTAAGCCTGTGGCCTTTTGCCTTTACTAAGTAATAAGCTAGCACTAGTAGTTATTTACTTACTTAGTTTCTTCTAAACGTTGCTCCTATTATCTTGTAAAGCGATGGAAATCGTATCTAATAGTGTCGCTACGCCCATTACTAAACCTTGTTTGGTGATAGTCTCAGTCTCTGCTTCTGTTGCGTTATTAAGGTTTAAGTACTCCTAGTTAGCCTCCTTTTTGTCCTTATCGCTGTTGATTAATAAGTACTTTAACTCTATTATCATTACTGCTGATCTTCGTCCGCACGTTACTGTGATATCTTGATCTAGCTTATAGAGTTGATCTTGTTCTTTATCTAACTCTCTAGTTTCTTAGAGTCCTTTTAACTCTGGCTCTTGTGGCTAATAGCTTACGCCGTACTTAGCGTCTTTATAAATTTAGCATGCGTTGTTATAATAATATACAAAACTGTTAATTAAACACTCTTTTGTTCCTTATAGTGCACTATTATCCCTCTATATGTACGCGCCGTCTGCTGGTCTGGTTCCCTTTACTATATAGTTACTCTAACCACCTCTATAGTCTCTGGCGAAATAACCCTATTTTCCGTAATTTATGCAAGCTCCATCTTTAAACCATCTTTCTTGCTATAGAGTCTGCCTAAACGTCTTCTACTGCTAAGATCCCTAGTTTGGCCTCTGCTCCTTGGTCCTTTAATTACTTAATCCTTAACCTCTAGGTTTCTATAGTTTCTTTTCCCATTTTTAGGTTTCTTTGGTACCACTTAGGTCTATTAGCTCTGTGCTATTCCATAGTTTTTAACTCTATGTCTGTTGCTGCGTACTCTGCGCCTTATATGACTGTAGAACTCTGTCTTGCCCTCTCTTAGCTTGTTCCCTTTAGTAGATCCTGTTATTGATCTTTATTAACTAATCTATTAACTCTTTTAGAGTATCCGTATCTTCTATTAGGATAATTGCGTCCTAGACTTTAGCCTTAAGTCCCTATTTATACTATGCTATAAGCGCCCTGTCGTTCCACTTAACCTATATAGCTAGTGTTTAAAACTGTGTTGTATACTTAATTATTAAAGTGCGTTGTACTAAGTTCTGAAGCTTTTGTTCCGCTATAGTTGTGGCCTCTGGGTCTCTAAATATCTATATTAGTCGCTCTACGAACCCGTTTTAACTGGTAAATATGTACCGTATATCCTGGTTAGTAGTTATTATGCTATTAGCCTATATTTCCGTGAGATATGGTTTAAACCACTTAAGTACCCTCCCTATCAGGAATAATCCTGCATAGGCTACTTAATCCAATAATGTTGCTAACTTCGCTCCTTCCTGTACTACCTTAAAGTGCATCTGCGTAAGAAATCCTTTAAGCTTTAACTTTTCTCCTAAGAATCGTTTAATTAAAGGTAACTTAATCTTTACTGCTCTAATTCTATTAATGCGTTCTTTAAGTATCCTATTATTGTTTTATAAGTGATTAACCATTTCCTATAACTAACCTTGCGTAACCACTTGAGAATCCCTATTGTCCATACTAGTATCACCTGGCCCTGAGGTTGTGGCTCCCGTTAACACTGTTGTGACTAGTGCTGCTTTTGGTGGCATATTACTCGATTTTGTTCCAATACTGTAACCTTGGTAGTAAATGTGTAACGGAACCTTATAGTAGGAACTACGGTAGGTTCTGTCAATGGGCTGGGTATATAGGTACGACAAAAACGATAACGTAATAATAACTAGTAGAGTGGTTGCCTAATAGATTAACTCTAATTGTATTCTAAGATTTACTATAAGGAGAGAACTATCTACAGTAGGGACTAAGGTCCTTTAAATACACAACCATACTCCTAAGAAATCCTCTCTTGTACGTAAGGTACGTGTTATACGTATTGTACGTAGCGTACACTGCGTACTCCTCGTATACTGCGTATAATATTATATAACTCGCTTACTATTCCTTATCACATGGTTCCACCGGATCCATTCTAGACCGTGCCTATATTAACCAACTAGCTTCCACCGACTCCTCTCTAAGTAGTCGTAACATTGTACTTAAAGCGTCTGTAACATAACGCGCTCTAGCACCGTCACACTCTTTACTATATTGTCCTCTTTTATTAACTCTCTTATAACTTATACTTAGCTTACCTACTTCCTACTATATACCTAAGCTGCTAGGTAATATACCTTATGCCTTCTTAATTAGCACTAAAGCCTTTAAAGGCTGTACAACTTCTGCCAATAAGCTATTATATATATACTATATTAGTTAAAAGGATTATAAATAGGACTTTTAGACTTAAGGTACTTTTAAAGGCTTTAGAGGCTTTAAAGGCTTTAGAGCCAAAGATGTACAATATTTTTTAGGAGGTATTAGGATAGTATTTTACTTATAATTTGTTGGTTACACAGGGTGACTTACCAATAACAACTACTCGAGTAGGTTATAGTGATGTTGGTTAATAGCTTTATTCTATTAGAATAAGGAAGGGCGAGGAGCTTAAGACTCCTCGCCACGCTAGTGCCGCGGTATTACGTGACAACTGCTTACCTAATTCCCAACACTAGCAACTCTTCTTTTGTGGTTGCTATCTATATACAAATACTGCTTGACTAGTGTAACAAATATTAATCCTCCTTACTTACTATTGCTACTATAATATAAGTCTCACTGTCCTAAAATTTGCCTTTTAGCACGTGGTGCTTTCTTACTTGGAGTCACGGGTGGATATCGTATTAGGGCCGCCAAGGCGCTAATTATAAGCGAGCTAATAGCGATTTTCTATGCCAGGCATAGAAAATCCTAATTGGCTGCTCTTGAATTGCTATATCTCCTACTCTCTTTTAACCCAACCTTTAACTCGTATATGTAGAGTATTTGTGTTAATAAACGTCTCTAGTGCCTTATTTGGGTTTGCCTTCGTTATCGCATCTACTGGGTTATCTTGGCTATTAATCCACTAGATCTTAAAGAGTTCTTAATGCTTATAGGATTGCCGAAGTGCTATAATATCGATTATAAGACGCTTCTCCTTTGTGGTACCAAGCTTAACTAAACACTTGTAGAGGGAATATAAGTCGGTATATACAATTATAGGGATAATAGGGAGTTTAAGTTAATCTATAATTATCTTTAGGGTAGTTCTAATTGTAATTACTATGTTAACTCCGCTAACTATTCTATATATCTCTAATGCTAGAACGCTTTGGGTGACGCGCTTGCTCTTAGTTAAGCTCTAATAGATAAAATTGCTGTAAATCATAAAGTCATTCTCTCTAGTAGATTTGTTTATAATAATAATCTTATATCCTAGCTAGGAGCTAAAATCTTTATTATTTACAAACGATCTATTAACAAATATAAAGAGCTTAGCGGTAGGAAGATTAATAGGCACGTAGAGTAGTCCCCAATTGAGATGGTTTATTTGCTAGAAAAAATGCTTATTTAGGGCAAGGACGTTATCTTTAGTTAGTTCCTGGTGTTAAGCGGCAATAGAGAGATTAAATAAAGCCTTAGGTTAATAGATAGAAGTAATATAAGCTCCGCAAGCGCGTTACTCCATATATCCTTGCTTTAGAGAATTAATGTTAATAATGTCAATCTTCTTGCCTTAATCTTTCTGGCGTAAAGCAATAGAATCCTTGTTTAGGGAGAGGATATATCTATTAAAAAGTAATAGTGTTGTTAAATTAAGCTTTTTCTTTGGCTTTGCTATAAGATTTACCTTTACTAGCTTATCTTCTTTAAGAGCTAAGAATTGGTCGTCTCCTAAGATAATTATATTATTGGTTTACATGCCGACGATTCCAAATAGAGTTCCTGTAGTTATAATAAGAAAGCAGGGATTAAATATAGAAGTAGTTATTAAGAGCTTCTCTTTGTGGTGCTTGCTATAAGTAGCCTACTAATAAGTTCCTGCCTCTGCAATTCCATATAATGGCTTAAGTACAACCATAATTGTATCTTTAGGATATTGGTAGCGAATTTGCTCTAGAAGGTATGCTAGTATTAAGTGCTAAAGGCGCGTCTCTAATTGGGTATAAGCCTAAGTAATATCTTGCAAATAAACCGCTATTCTATTCTTTATTAAGGAGGGAGTTAGCGTAATAATAACTTACTAACTAGCTTATTGAATTATAGGGGATTGCGTAAGAATTACTTCCTTGCCGTTATTGTTATAACCTTAAATAACCAGTCTCGACTTCTTAAATGGGGTATTGGTAGCTTTGCCCTTAATCTTATTAACTATTTTTAACTTAAAGATGCAAACTCTATTAAACTTAGTAGGGTCATACTTCTTAAATTTAAAGACTTCTTTTATAATAAGACCGTTAATCTCCTGCTTATTAGATGCTTGGAAAGGAGCTCCTAAAGTTATAATACGGCCTTCCTTTTAAAGCTGTTTTGCGAGCTTAAAGTTAGCCTTCTCTTTAGCTGTTATAAAGGCCATTAATAACTCGTCTTTACTCTTAATAGCGGTAACAAATTGCTCTTCGAAATCGACAAGGTATTAGCAATTTTGTAATCCCTTTAGGCGACCTCTACTATGTTATAGTTGCGGCATATCTGCTATAATTATATTAGGATTATAGTCGCCTTCTAAAGTATATTAATTGTAGTTTTCCTCTAGGGTATCCTCTAGGGTATTCTATAAAGGCTTAGAACTGTTATTTCTATAGTAGGGCTTGACAATAGTTAAGCGGAATTAAGTGGGTCTATAGGGTATTTAAAGAGTGTAAGTCTAACTATTAATTGTAATAAGTTTATATAGGCCTGACCATCCTCCCTTTTTACGCCATACGCGTACCTTAGATTGGAGTGGTAGATTAAGCGTAGTTAAGGTATTTAGGCTATTTCTTATTCCTAATGCGTTGTTGACCTGGTGTATAGCGTAGAGACGTTATACCTCTTTTGTTGCTTTGCGAATAGCCTTCGCTCGTTACGTAATGGATAGGGATAGTGGAGAATTATTAGTCATTTAAGGGTAAGTACCAAAGATTAGTAATATAGGTACGAGCCTATCTAGGCTAGCGGAATTATTAATAGCCTTAATAGCTATCTGTAAGATAAGCTCTTCGCTAGCGCCCTCTAGTTCCGAAGAAATAATCTTATATACTTATTATAATGGTATATAATATTATTCTACTTTTCTGATACTATTATGTGCCTTAATAGGGACTTCCTTAACCTTAATTTCTATTACCTTCGCCTATTACCGAAACTTTGTAGATAAGAAGTTCCTTTCTATGTTATAAATAACTCGATTAGGGGGTCCTAGGTAGATATTAATCTAGTATAATTAAAGAGTATCCTATGCGTTCCTAGCTAACATATCCTTTAGGAAACGTACAGCTTAAAAGGAGGTTAAAAGGTTAATAACTTAGAGTACTAGCTTACCGCTAAGATATATAATGTTAATAATAATACAGAAGTTGAAGTTATAGTTATCTTTAAGGGTAAACTTAAATCGGCTAGGGGACTTCTGGTTTATTTGGCAGTAATAGCAGTACCTTATAAGATGCTTAATTGCCTTAACCTTAACTTTATGGCCTGCTCGCTGAAGAACCCTAAGCAATTGGTAAACGGATAGGTGGCTAAAACGATGGTGTAGTTAACGTAGCTCTGACTTGGTTAAGTGGCTTTAAGCAACGCTCTTTTCTAGTTAATAAAGGAGCAACTAGGGGTGACCCTATTTGCATATAACGGGCACCTAATTATCTCCCTAAACAAGTATATTCTTAAGGTTATTAAGTTTGACGCCTAATTTATCCATATCTTTAATATAAAATAGAAACGGGGTGTTCGCGGGAATAATATAGAAAGTAATATACCCTAAGGGGGTTTTAACCTTAATTGTACTAAGAGAGATTATAGTACCCTTGCCAAAATAAATTATATATTGGCCTGCCGTTAATTGGTTAATCTAAACAGAGCTATTAAGCTACTAAAGAGCTTAAACTTAAGGTTTTCCTACTATAGATACTCCTGCGGCTTTAGTATCTGGTATAATACTATAGAAGACGTTCGCCAAGTATCTATTATTAAAGGAGAATATAGAACTCTCCTTTAGCTTATTAAAGATATCTGACTTCGTGATAGCATGGAGCGTAGATTAGTCATTAAGAATAGTAATAGTTTGTATACTATTTACCTTACCATACTTAGTAAAGTATTAGTTAGGAGAGTAGTCCTTAATTTCTATATCTATAAGAAGCTGTTTGGCCTCGTTAACCTTACCCTTAAGATCTTCTTCGCCTTTATATTGAACTAGGAAGCTTTGGAAGTAGGCTATAATAACCTTATAATTTCCAACGTTTTATACGCTCTGGCAAAACTTATTATATGCCTCCTTTTATTTATTAAGAGGGTGCCTAGTTAACTAGCAATTTAGCTTCTTATAAATATAGCATTTCTTCTATTAATTGTTTTAAGATAAACCTCCATAAGGACCTCTATGGTTGCTTTATAGTTGATATTAATTATACCCTCTACCGTATCCCTTACCCCGGCCACTATATGTTCGATCAGTCCAGTTATAATTGTGTTAGTTAGTTAGGTCAATCGAAGTAGGTTAGGGTTAGGTATTAAATTGCTATACTTTTTAAGAGCGCAGAGCGGTGCTAATAGAGGATTTTAATTAAGCACACACTCCTTTATAAGTATTTGCAGGATTAAAGAGGGCAAGGTTACATTCTTTAACACCTTAGTATACGCTAATGACTTAATCGCGTAGGCTAAAGTCCTCTTAATATAATTTAGATAAACCACGCTAAATTATCTAAAGTTAATTAAAGAGCTTTTAAAGATAGTTAAGTTAAGAGGCATCTAGGTTTATAGCAATAATTCTTAGGAAGGTAGTCTCTCTCTACTCTAATATATACTGCTGCTTATTCTCTTCTATTTTAAAGTGGTATCTTGTCTTATATATTATTTGGTTAAAATTGTATCCTTTTTCTACTAAATGATTATAATAGAAGGTACTGGCGCGGCCCTTAAGTATAACGGAATAAGTGTTATAATATTGGTTAGGTTCTAGTCTAACCTTCTAGTAATAGTTATAAAAGATACACAGCTTTGAATTAAGGATATTATACAGTTCCCTGCTAAACCTCTTCTCTTAGTCTAAATAGAGTTTCGTAAGCTCTGTAAGCATTTTTAAGGTGCCTCCAAGCGGTATTAGGCCACGTTAAAATTGCATTAGAGATTAAGGTGGGGATTGCTTTATAGGCTGTAGTAGAGATATAGAGCTTAATAGAATATAGCATAGTACCTAATCTTCCTATAGTAGAGTTCGAAGGTTATTAAATCGCAAAGTAAGGGGGTTTTACGCTTGCTCTTAGGGGGCAGTAGTTAAAGTTACAGGTTAAATTGGTGGGAGTAATAGGTACGGCATATAAGAACTTATACCTAGAGCAATAGAATTAGAACGTGTCTCTATTAGTGTATTATTTAGATTCTATTATAAGTTAAGCTTCTTTATATTATATAATTAATGCTTAATCTCTTATAGAGTCCATTTGTACTCTTCTTTTATGTTAATAACTTGCTTTTAAATATTGTCTTTAATAGTGTCTCTATCTATAGGGACAAATACTCCGTTCTCCTAAAGGAAGTTACGGAAGTCTTATATAATATTCTTCTTCGCAAGGGCCTATGTTTCCTTTGTCCATCCAACAAAGTCCTCCTTTATGCAATACTATAGCATAGTATTATTGTATTCGCTGTCTGTGTATTATGCTATGCAGTATAGTAAGAATCCGTTCAGGTTCTGTTGCTTAGCGTTTATAGGGTTAATGTCTTTATCCTATATCTCTAGGTTAATGTTGTTCTCGTACTTCTTTAGGTAGGTTAACGCCATAATAGGAGTAGAATTGATGGGATGTCGTATGTTGAAGGTAGATAAGATTTTCGGCTTTATAGGATCTCGTAGGTTTGCTGTTAAAAGGTAGGCAATTTAAGGCGTAGTTGACGCGTTTTAGACGTTAACTTGGGACCCTAGGTTTAGTAACACTTCTAACCTAAAGTACTTAACTAAATCTTCGTAAACGCGATTATTCTATGTAATAGATGTAACTTGGTATCTCCTAGTACTTAGTAACACTTCTATTACTGGTTTTTTGCAAGCCTAAGGTAGCATAGTATTGCCGGGAACCCCTATATAAGACTATCTCTTCTGTTAATAACCTAGCTGCTCTATGGTTGACTATGTGTTTAACCACTAATTAGTGTTGGTTATATAGGGTGACTTACCAATAATAACTACTTAAGTAGGTTATAGTGATGTTAGTTAATAGCTTCATTCTATTAGAATAAGGAAGGGCGAGGAGCTTAAGACTCCTTGCTACGCTAGTGCCGCGGCGTTATGTGATAACCGCTTGCCTAATTCCCGACATAATTAAATAATTAAATAGACGGCAAACAATATTAAAGCTTTTTAATTAACTATACTAAATATTATAGGCTTCCTAGCTATATTGCTGCTATTTACTATAATATCTAAGCGTTAAATAAGGCGCTAGTACCCTTATTACTAAGTAACTATATTAACTAGAGGCTTTAATACCAAGCTCTATACAGTATAGAGCTGCTAGATTGGCTTATCCCTTCCCCTAGTAGCGTCCTATAAAAGTTAGACTGTGTAACGGAATCCCCCAGGAGGTACATGTTAGATAAGACGGTAGGAGGTTTCATTAATGTCCTACCTACGTCCTATATATGTTCCAGAAGAGATATAGTTAGATAGATAGGGGCGAAAGGTTTTACTAGTGTTTTAGAAGGTTTATATAGGAAGCTAGTTCTCCTCTAGAGAAGAACCAGTGATTAGTCTCTAAATAGAAGTGGTTAAAAGTATTTGTCCTTTAATATATAAAACTTATTCTACCTTTAATTTACCTTTAACTCACCTTCTACTTACCTGTGACACTGTTAATTAGATAATTATACGTTCTAGTTAGGCTGGCCTCTTACAATTCTAATCGCTTACAATCCGTTAGGAACGTACGGCTATTAATTAACGATAATGGGCTATACTCCTTTACCCTATAAAGCAACGCCCTTACCTTAAGAGGCTTAGAGAGTCTTTTTAGAGGAGCGCATTCCCTCTACTTATAAAGGAGTAGACTAGGAAGCTATGGCTAGTCCGTTTAACCTTCTAAGACCCTTAGGAACGATCACCGCTGGGAAGTTATTAGAGCGGTCGCTACACGAGACCCTATAAAAGACAAAGGAGTTGGAGATATAATTAAGATAAGCATATTAAGACTACTAAGGACAATTGCAAGAACAATTAGGAGAAGTATAGATACCCCAGACACGAAGCGAACTTGGAGGGGCAACGCTATACTATGCTGTAACGTTAGATAAACCTAAATTCCGTATAAAGGAACCTAATGAGTATAATGGTGATAGTTTTAGGAACTGTAATTGTTTTATCCGTCAATATAAAACTAAGTTTTGGCTGGATCTGAAACGTTACTCTAACAAGTATAATTAGACACTGATTGCTTTTACCTTCCTATGTAGCACCGTCGAGAGTTTATGGACACGCTATGAGAAGAAACTTACTATACCCCTTAAATTTAGCGAACTTAAGTTCTGGTTGGTTGATTAGGTCCAAGACCCTACTAATTAAGGGATGGATTATAACCAGTAATACCATAATGCAAAATAGCGAGAAGGCTAGAGTGTAGTCCAGTTTATAAACTACTTAGAAGAGCTAGAAGACAATATACCCTACTTAGACTTATAGGACAACGCTATATAACTTTATTAGTTACTTGCCAAGTTACGACCTAAGATTTAACAGGCCATATAGGAGAAGGGGGAAATTCCTACCTCTTAAGAAAAGCTTATCTCTGAAGCTACTTAGATTGAGAACGCTAAAAGAGACCATTTAGGGAAGTGAAAGGAACAAGACGCTAATAATAAAGAGCGTAGAACTAGACCTAGCTTTAATAAAAGGGGCAGATCCCAATCTAACCACTCTGCAAAAGGATAACGCGAGTAGGCTTTGCAACCCTAGAGCAACGCTAGTTAACCCTAGAATAATAATAGGCAGAAACTATGGAACTAAGAGTTACGCAGCTGTTATAACTGCGGCAAGAAAGGCTATATACAGCGCTTCTGCCAATAGAAGAAGTAAGAGGATACTTAATTAGGAAAAGAGAGAGCCTAGTGGATCTTTACTCCCTCACACTAGGCCAGTAAGAGAAGGAGGGAGTAAGCTACTATATGGTTGTTCCCGTCTCCATTTAAGTTAATAACGAATGGGTAACGCGAGACTGCCTTATAGATAGTAGCGCGACTATGGGGTTTATTTCTTAATTACTAGTAAAGGAATTGGATTTAGACCTTAGTGGCTTATAGGTGCGCACTGTTTGAAGCATTAAAGGCCACCAGATTCCGTGCTATAGGAAATAAACTTTTTCTGTAGCCAGCTAGGACCGCGATGGTCTATAGGATATACAGGAGATGCGCTTCTACGCCGTAGAAATTAAGGGGTATAACCTTGTTTTGGGATACCTATAGCTTTAACAGGTTAATCCAGATATTGATTGGCCTTTAGCCTTGTATTAACACCGGAAGTCTTAACCGCGTATTATAGTTGAAGATTAAAAGACTTTCTTAAACCATGTGTAAGAGGAAGGGTGGGCGTATGCTATGTATGCTACTCTTAACACTAAGAATGGGGACGCGGAGTATTTATTTTTGGATGTCCGGCTATATGCAGTTAAGGAACCAGAGATTCTATAGGAATATATGGACCTAAAGAATGTTGCTGATAAGGAAGCTGCGCACACCTTGCCCGACCCTATGTTGGTGGAGTATGAGATAGATATAGGAGATAAGGAACCTTTTTTTGGACTACTATATAACCTATCAGAAAACGAGCTGGCAGTATTACGTTAGTATATAGTGGATAATCTTTAGAGAGGATGGATTCAGCCTTCTATAAGCTAGGTAGGGGCACTGATTATGTTTATACTTAAGAAGGACAAGACCCTTTGCCTTTGTGTTAACTATTAGGCGCTAAATAAGATTACTATAAAGAATTGCTACCTGCTACCTTTAATAGGGGAGCTTATTAACAGGCTGTTGGGTGTAAAGATATTCACAAAATTGGATCTAAAAGATGTATACCATTAAATCCGGATTAAAGCCGGCGATGAATGGAAAACGGCGTTCTGAATATAGTATGGCCACTTTGAGTACCTAGTAATGCTATTTGGGCTTACTAACGCACCGGCGATATTTTAGGCCTATATTAATAAGGCATTATCGGGCCTGTTAGATATAATATATGTGGTCTACCTTAATAATATTATAGTCTACTCTAATAACTACGAAGCACATACGCACTATGTGTGAATGGTACTAGAAAGACTGCGGGAATATAAGCTCTATATAAACCTAAAAAAATGCTTGTTCTATGTCACTAGTATTAATTTTCTGGGCTTTATTGTTAGCGTTAACGGAGTGTCGATGGAGAAAAGCCGGGTAGACGCTATTAGGGAATAGCCATACCCTATAACGTTTAGGGAAGTATAGGTTTTTGTAGGCACGGCGAACTTCTACTGAAGGTTTATTGTTTATTATTTATAAGTGATGCTCCTAATTACTAATCTGCTAAAGGGATCTAAGGATGGCAAGAAGTTAGGACCCTTTATATTTAGGGAAGCTGCTAAGTAGGCTATAGACCAGTTAAAGGATTTGTTTATGTTGGCGCCTATCCTAATACACTTCTGCTGGGAGCTATGTATATACCTTAAAATAGATATATCCGGCTTTACCCTAGGGGTAATTATATCTTAATTAAAAGACGGAGAATGGCATCCTATGGTGTTTTGGTCAAGGAAAATAACCCCTATAGAGCAGTGTTATATAACGCATGACCAGGAGCTACTCGTGATAGTTGCAGTAATAAAGCACTGGCGATATTATTGTATGGGAAGTAATTATTTTATTAAAGTCCTTATAGACCATAACAACCTAGAATACTTTATGACTATAAAGGTGTTAAGCAGTTAATAAGCTAGATGGGCGGAGGCACTATTATAGTATAACTTTAAAATTATGTACCGCCTAGGAAAGATAAATCCCGCTAATAGGTTGTTAAGACGTCCGGATTATAAGACTAGGAGAATCCAGGATAGTATAGGGGAAATAATTTCTATATTACAAAATTTGCTTAGGAAGAAAGAAGAGTCTTTCCCTGGAACTACAGAATTCCATAGTAGGGCAAAGGTCCTGGCAATACAGCTGCGAAGCACCATGATAATGGAGCTGTAGGATATGGTTACGGACTAGGTTATAGACTAAGCAGATATTATAAAGTTGGCGTACCCTAGAATTAGCGAGAATTCTGTGGGATGTGCTAGGGGTGTCGCGGTACCTTTAACTCGACGGCGTACTAGCTATGAGTTTCCGGATCCAGAGGGGATAGGTAAGATGCCTATCCGCAGCATAGTATACTGTATAACGGTAGAAGAATCTGCTGGCACTAATGGTTTAAAACGTCTCGTGCCACGCCTAGAGTCTGTAATGGCGGTAGGCAAAATGGAAATAAGTAATCTATATAAAACCTTTTCAGATCTTCTTCTTTAAGTATAATAAAGGGACGCCTTCGTTTCTGGGGAGAGGTGGAAAGATGTAGTAGAGACTAACTTGGCCAGAGTTACTAAGAAGCTGTGGTAATAAGACTAAAAGGGTCTATTGCGCTTTAAGGGTGCTGTATATGTCTTAAAGGACTAAATAGTTTGAGATAAAATTCTAAAGGTCTTCTACAACAACCCTTTTAGGGGTCACTACAGTGCCAATAGGACCCTTGAGGCCGTTTGAAGGAAATACTTTTGGGATAGAATATCTGAAGAAGTTAAGGACTATGTATTAAGATGTGATACGTGCTAAAGGGTACAGATACCTAGGTATTGCCTATATGGCGAGTTATTAGTGCTTCCTATTCTATAGGGACCCATGTCAGAATTAATAATAGATTTTATAATAGGCTTACCCCCTACTAAAATAAGAACTGGAGAGGTTGCTAACGCTATCCTAGTAATCGTTGATAGATATATAAAGTTTTTAGGGTACTTTGCTGTTTTAATAACGATTATAGTAGCAGAACTGGCAGACCTGTTTTTAGAGCGGTAGCTCCTATTTAGCACGCTAAGGGGAATTGTGTCTGATAGAGGTACCGTATTTAATAGCGCATTTTGGTCTTTATTCTATCTCTTATTAAAGATACGGCGAAGGATGAGCACTGCCTTCTACTTATAAATAGACGGGCAAATAGAGCGTCTAAATGTGTTGTTAGAACACTACCTCTGCTACTATATTAATTATTAACAGGATAATTGGCTATTGTAGTTAGCTCTAGCGCAATATGTGTATAATATAAGCATCTATAGCAGCACAAAAATGACCCCTTATAAAGTACTGTTTGGGGTAAAAGCAAATGACCCCTAGAACGTTGAGGACATTGTTCCTAAAAGAGAGGCACTAGTGGCGTCTGAGAGAATTAAGCAAATGAGAATTCGCAGAGAAGAACTTAAAAAGCACTTACTAGACGCCCAGGCTATACAAAAAAGGTACTATAATAAGGGACATATACCTAAAGAATTTGAAATAGGAGACGAAGTCTTACTGTCTATAAAAAATATCTGGACGAAACGTATTAAGAAGAAGCTAAACTATAGGTGGCTTGGACCCTTTAAGGTAGTTAGGAAAACTAAAGGAAATTAAGCCTATAAATTAGAATTGCTGAAATTATATCTAATACATCCTATATTTTATGTTTCCTTATTAGAGTTATACCGGAGAAGAGATGGTGTGGAACTACCCCTACCTAGCGAAATTAATAGGGAACTAGAATGGAATATAGAAGACATTCTTAATTAAAGATGGCGTTAGAAGAAACGCGAATTTTTAGTTTATTAGGAAGGATACTCTTAGGCGTATAATAGTTGGGAACCTAAGAAACACCTTTAGCTAGGATATAATACAGTAATTAAAACTTTCCTAAAGACCACAAATCAGGATTTAGCAATGGGTCCGGATATGCTATAGGCGAGATAATGGGGAAGACCCCACAAATCAAAACCATAAGGTTGAGCATAGGCATTAGAAACAGGAACGTTTCGCCATTATAATAGGGATCCTAGAATCCTGTAAGAGAAAGCTATAGGGATCCATATAAGAACCACTAGGGATGCTATCTAAAGAAGACGCTGTTTAAGAATGAGTAGTAGCACCAAAAGAAGGGGCCCTGGGGACTTAGAAAGATTCCCTAGGGATAAAAGGAGAGTATCCGGTCTAATACTAGAGATACGTAGTAGAGTTAATAATACGAAGAGGACCAAAAAGACATAAAGTAAAGATTTAGAAATTTTAAGAAATTGTAAAGCACCTATAAGAACACCACCCGTTCATTACATACGGAAATTATGGCGGTATACTGCTTTCACATAGACTGTTACTAAAAATAAGAATAGAGGCATCCCTGAAGTATAAAGTCAATTCCCAGTACTAGGGCATCCTAGAGGCACCAGAGAGGCACCCTACGAAGCTATCCTATAAGAAGAAAGAAAGAACAAGATAATAACTTAAATACTAGAAGTAGCAACGGGAGCCTCCTCCTCTATTTTAATATTATTATCAGCAGTATTATTAACACTTTTATCCCTGGAAGTATTAGCATTCTTACTAATATTCTTCTTAGAGCGGTGAGAACTAGACGGACCACCACGACTAGGGGACTGGCGGGGAGAACGTTTATCTTTGTTACTATCCTTAGTGTCATCCCTAGGCTCTAAATTGGTATCTAGGCTGGGATCAGAAAGTTAATAACTAAAGAGTTAGCATAGTTCCCAAATATGTTACTAAAGAGACTCACCTAGCCAGAAAGGCCCGCGCAAGAGTGCGAATATTGTTATTTATAAAAACGAGCTGCTCACATATATGCTCCTAGACACTATGTGTCTGAGATCGCTGTGTCTCCACAGTAGTAGAAACCCTTATTGAATTAAAAAGGCTGCGAGCAATAGAAGACACCTTCTGTCCCCGTTCTAATGCAGACGGAAATCCCTAATGGCGCGTTAGAGCCGGCGAGCCTTATGTATATAAACAGCGGGGATCTAATATAGTTAGTAAAGTCTAGAATAGGATGGAATGGGAAATACTGGAACACAGGTCTTTTTCTGGCTGCGATAGTGGGAACACTTAGATCTGTTCTCGCCAGAGCGCGGCATCTTATAGGCGTAGGACGGGTCCAACGTAAGCGCGTAAACGCAACGACGGCAGCACTTTAGAGAAACCACTGTAGGAGCAATAGAAGTGGTCTATAATGCTAACGGAGTAGGGACAACGCCGCCGCTAGTCTGGGGACGCGCAGTATGATCACGAGCCATTGCGAGAGAACACTATAGGAAGTCAGTATTATTAAGGAGATGAAATGGGGATCCTATTACCTATAGACGCGTTATAAGAAGAGAACAGAGCAGTAAAAGAAAGAATAGCTAAAGATGCGAAAGCTGAAAGCTGAGATATAATAAAAAACGGTCTGCTAAAAGGCGAGACGAATAGTGTTGTTAATAGAAAGACGTGTAAGAGACGACAGCTTATAAACTAAAAGAAATTAATATTAAGACGTTATTATTAAGACCTATTTTAGGTAAATGGGGATGGTGGCTAGTTAATACGTTATATAGGACAACCTCTGGATTAGCTTATAACAAATTCTTATAATAAGGAAGGTGAATCCCATCCAATTTTTATTATTATCATTAAAGTTCCATTATGAAGGCACCATAAGAGCTATAGTGGAAGAAGAGTGGAGGAATAGAAAGATAAAGTAAGGTTTCACGCTAGTGAAGAACCGGCGATGAGCTGTATTATGGAGTACCTTTCCACTGAAGAATTTTCCTAGTGGTTTTAGCCGGAACTCTATGAGAGATTATTAAGAGGCGAAGTCTTGGAGGACTAAGACCCTTAAAGGGGAGGTAATTGTAACGGAATCCCCCAGGAGGTACATATTAGATAAGACGGTAGGAGGTTTTATTAATGTCCTGCCTACGTCCCATGTATGTTCTAGAAGAGATATAGTTAAATAGATAGGGGCGAAAGGTTTTACTAGTGTCTTAGAAGGTTTATATAGGAAGCTGGTTCTCCTCTAGAGAAGAACCAGCGATTAGTCTCTAAATAGAAGTGGTTAAAAGCATTTGTCCTTTAATACGTGAAACTTATTCTACCTTTAATTTACCTTTAACTCACCTTCTACTTACCTGTGATACTGTTGATTAGATAATTATACATTCCAGTTAGGCTGGCCTCTTACAGACTGTATATAGAATATTAAAACACCTAAATTAAAAGTACACGCATTACTAATATAGATTTAATTAATATACATACCTTCCAATCGCACTTCTAATGATATAGGCTTTATTCCACCGACTTAACTCTAAAGATTAAGTGTATATAGTAATTGTATACTGAAATCGACAGCTTCTATAACTATGTAGATTTGATCACAGAGCCTGATCCTATTGATTCTATTGGCTGGATCTTATTGATAACCGTAGGACACATTTTACTAGGCGAAGGGATAAGGTATATATATACGAAAAGTCTATGAAAAACTTGCCATATGAAGGGATAAAAGGGTTGAGATACGGCAGTAAAAAAGGTGATTTTTGGTGTATTTTGACGCTCCGTTACCACCAAAGCTGTGACCATAAGCTCTTAGACCCTTGGTGGGGAATTCGTTAGCTAATAAGTGCGCGTAGTGCATGTACTACGGTCCACCGAGGGTCTGATTTACGAGATAAATTATATCTTTTCTGCTAGCCTGATCAGTGGTCTGATATATTTTGATGTGGGAGGCTCCTATCTAGAAGCGAGTTGCAGTTTAGAGGATGGCCCTAGAAAGAAATTTCTCCTTCCTCTTTAGGATGGGTGGTAAGCTTCCTATTTTTAACAGCCCTTTGGGGACCTAGGGCGCCCCGAGCTTGGTTACTTTAGGGATTCCTTTGTGTGGCAAGTTTTCTTGGACTTTTTGTATATGTACGCCTTATAAGCCAATCTAGAGGCTCTATACTGTATAGAGCTTGGTGTTGAAGCCTCTGGTTAATGCGATTGCTTGGCGGCAAGGGTGCTGGCGCCTTACCTACGCTTGGATATTACGGTGAACAGCAGCGATGTGGCTAGGAAGCCTATAATCTGGTATAGTTTAATCAAAAAGCTTTAGTTTTGTCACCGTCTATTTAATCATTGAATTGTCAATAAAATATTGTTCTTATGCCGCCTAAAAAACGTTGTGCGTCTTCGGCTCCGAAGCCTCTAAGGCCTTTAAAGCCTCTAAAAGCACCTTAAGCCTAGGAGTCCTATTCACAATCCTTTTAAGTGACGCAGTATACACACGATAGCTTGTTAGTAGTAGTTATACAGCCTCTAGAGGCTTTAGTGGCTTCAGAAGCTATGCAGTAGGCAGTTGTACTAACTGAGGATATTAAGGAGGCTGGGCCAAGCAGCTAGATAGAGGATATTAAGGACGAATTAGGAGCTGTTTTTGAGGCCCGCGGCGAGGCTGCTAAGGATAAGGCAAATAAGGTAGATAAGACTGAACTACTAGAGCTATTAGCTAAAGCAATTATAAGAATAGGCCTTCCTCTTGTTCCTACTTTATAGGAGCCTATGGCCGCTATTCCTAAACTAGATTTTAAAGTTGTTAACCTTCCAGATAAGTTAATATTCGCTACTCGGCGTGCTGGTAAGCCTATTGGTGGCTTTAATATGGGCGTTAAATCTAATAATCTTTCTAATTAAAATAAGGGTAGTGAGCGCTCTGCTTATTATACACTAGTAGATTAGATTGGTATGGCGTCTAGTGGGTATAGATCTGGATAGGACCTACCAATTTAAGTATTTCTACTGTTCTTTAGTATTAGTATATTTAAGAAGCTCGCGGTTAATATAAACCTATATACAGCGTCTTAAAAAGCTGGCGAATATTACCAATCAGGACAATATGCCGGTAAACAATTATGGACGTGGAAGGAGACCTCTACTAGCGAATTAATAATTTGGGTAGGACTTATTATCTATATAGGCGTCTTTAAAGTTACCTAAGTGCGGGAGCTTTGGGCCATAGATCCTGAATATCCTAAACACTTAATCAGCTTATTTATAGGCCAAAAAAGATGGGAGTAACTTAAGCGCTTCTTCTATATCTTACTACCTCCACCAAAGGGTGTTAAACGTCAGGTTTTTAAGAAGGTTGAGCCGTTAATAACTCTCTTAGGCGAGGCGTTTAGGAAGTACGTTATACCTAGATCTATAGTTAGCTTTAATGAGATAATGGTGAGGTTTACTAGACGATCTGCGGCTATAATTAAATTGCCTAGTAAGCCAGTACCTGAGGGCTTTAAGATATTAAGCCTTTGTTAATATAGGTATTGCTATAGCTTTATGTTTACCTTATCTGGCTGCTTCTTTGGACTTCCTTCTTAAATAGACTATTAAGATATTGTCCTCTTAAAGACCTCTAAGTGCGTCCTTTACCTTACTTAATAGCTTCCTTTTTAGACTCGCCGATTTTGCCTATTTTTGGATAACTGTTAGCGACTTAGTCAATTGAGGCACGAGCACGGCATGAGGGACGCGCAAGCCTGTATAATTGGTAGTCTATAAACGAGGATCCAAAGCTAGAGAAAGGAAGGGAGAAGAATAGCAGTGCTGTGCGAAGTTTTATGCGGTCCTCTAGTTACGTGGACTTATGTAACTCGGCGTCTACCATAACGTCTACTATAATCCACCGTTTTCCACTAGCGCCGTAATATTACCCCCCCCTCCAAAAAAGCCTACCCTTAGGCTTTATATATCCGTATTATGTCCGTGGGGTGTTCTTATCTATATGCTTGATAGGTAGCTTATTATCTTTACTATACTAGCACTCCATCTACTTGTCTAGATACTTCGGGGGTCCTGGCTTATTAGGGTATTAGTTATAGAATTCTTTAAGCTTTTAGGGGCAACCTATAAAGTTCTAGGCGGGGTACTAGGTTGGGTCTAGATTATAACCTTTCTATTAGATACGGTATTTTAGCATTCCTTATACTAGTTTATAGGCTAGTATTTTATTAACTTCCTATTTGTCGTCGCCATTAACTTAAATTGGTAGTAGAGGCTTATTCTTTTATCCAGGTAGTGGGTTATTTATAGCTTTCCGTAGCTTATCTAGTAAGAAAATAGGGTAGACTTTAATTAAGTCTGGGAGTTTAACCTTATATAAGTTGCCTTCTTTATTAAGAATCTTATATGGTCCTGCTATCTTATAGTCTAGCTTATGGCTAGGCCGTTCTATTTTTTAGTTCTTTGTTATAACCTAGACCTTATCGCCTATGGTAAAGTCGGGCTCGCGCCTGTGCTTATTTGCCTGCTATTCTATTGATTTCTAGGCCTTCTCTAGGTTCTTATAGGCTACCGTCTATGCTTCTTCTAAGTGTCTAGCATACTGCTGTGCTTTCTTATAAGATAGTTTTTTGCGTACGGTCTATGGTCCTTCTGGTCTCTTCCAGTCAAAGCTTATATAGGGTAAGTATCCTATTTCTAGCTAAATAGGTGCAAACCCTATAGAGTTATAGGGTAGGGTTGCCTGGGCGTAGTCTATTATAGGTAGTAGTCCGCTCCAGTTGTTCTAAAAGTAGTTAATAAAGGGCCGGAGTCTCTGGTCTAAGTACTAATTTATAATCTCCGTCTAACCATCTGTCTAGGGGTGGTATACTGTAGAGAGCTTTAGCCTAATACTTAGGATCCGGGTGAACTCGTTTTAGAAGGCTAATATAAACTGCGGCCTGTGGTTGGATATGATAGTATCTAGTAGTCCATAAATTTGGTAGATATAATGGATATATAGTTAGGCCGCCTCTTTAGCATTAATATTCTTATAATAGGGGATTAAGAACGGGCGCTTGCTAAAGCGGTTAACTAGAATTATAACCATATTATATTTATCGCGGTCTATAGGTAACTCGTAGAAGTCTATAAAGATATACTGCTAGGGGCGTTCTGGTATTGGGAGTGGCTTTAATAGCCCTAAGGTCTTGTCTTGTGGAATTATAAACCTACGGCAGTTGTCGCAGTTTTGTATATAGCGGTTAATATCTATAACCATTTCAGGCTAGTAGTAGCGGTCGCTAATAATTCTATAGGTTTTATTTTTTCTAGGGTGGGCCGTAGAGACCTAAGTATATGCTTTAGCGATAAGCCAAGTCCGTAAATTCTGTTCCTTTGCCACCACTAGCCGTTCCCAGTGCTTAAGCAGTCCGTTTTTAAGGGACTATAGGCTAGTAGCATCCTTTACCTTTTTACGGCACTCCTATAGAGAAGGGGCCGTACGGTTTGCCTACAGTAGTTTATTAATAAGGTTAAATTCTGTAGAGTTAATAGGGCATATCTTAGCGTCTAAAGGGTCTGTATTTAGTTCTGCCTATATCTGGGGGTTAAGGTGCTCTAGTTATAGTAGTGCTTAGGTCTATAATGAGATCTTTATAGCTACCTAGTTACCTAGGTTCTATTTACGCCTTATAAGAGCATCCGCACGGTTTATAGCGCTTGGTCTATATATAATTAAGAAGTTAAACTAAGATAGGATATCCGCCTAGCGTGCCTAGCGGGCTATAAGGGCCTTAGTTGTTATAAAGTATTCTAGGGCCTTATAATCCGAAACTACTTTAATGGGCTTAGGGGTCCCCTCTAGCTATATACGCCAGTGCTAAAAGCTAGAGATAATAGCCAGCATTTCTTTATTATGGATATAGTAGTTTAGCTCGGCATCTATTATAGTCTTTAAATAGTATATAATAGGGTGCTATTCTCTATCCAGTTACTTCTAGGAAAAAATACTGGCTATTATACTATCTAAGGCATCAGTTTCTAGCATTAAGGGCTATTCTGGGTTAAAGTGGGCAAGTAGGGGAGCCAATACCAGCCGCTTTTTAAGCTTATTAAAGGCCTGCATATATATGGCGTTAAAGTAGAATGGCTGGTCTTTCCTAGTAAGGCGGTTAAGAGGCTAGGCGATCCTGCTATAGTTCTTAATAAAGTGTTAGTAGAAGTTATAGAAACCTAAAAATAATTATACCCCCTTTATGGTCCGTAGGGGTGTCTACTGGTTAATTGCGGCCGTTTTCTCTGGGTTGGCCTTAATTCTATTTATACTAATAATAAAACCTAGGTACTTTATACGCTTAACACTAAATTCTAACTTTTTAATATTGGCCTGGAGACCAGCCTTGCGGAGCCATTATAGGACTTTATAGACATGCTCCTCGTGTTCTAGCTTATTCTTAAAGTAAATTATAATGTTATTTAGGTAGGCCGTATAGAAGTTATTAAGGTAGTTAAAGAGTATATTATTTATGTACTGCTGGTATGTAGCTAGTCCGTTAGTTAGTCCAAAAGGGAGTACCTTGCATTTATACGTTCCGTAATAGGTTTAAAATATAGTAAGCTCCTTAGACCTAGGGTTTATCCTAATTTAATAGAAGGCCTAGCGGATATTAAGCTTTATAAAGACCCAGGCTCTACTTATTTAGGTAAAAGTCTTATTAAGTAAGGGTAGTAGATAGCAGTCCTTGTGGGTTATATTATTTAGCTTATAGTAGTTAATACAGAAGCACAGTCCTCCATTTAGTTTTTTGGCAAAGAGAATAGGCGAGTTAAAAGGGGCTTGGCTAGGCTTAATAAAGCCCTTATTAAGGTTGTCAATAAGGTACTGCTTTATGGCCTGCAATTCGGTAATAGACTATAGGTAAAGAGGGCTAAAGCTAAGGGTACTTCTCTTACCTTAATCGATCTCGATCTTGTGGTTATATAATCAGTAAGGCGGAAGTATATCTAACACTGCCTTAGAGAATACGTCCTTAAATTTCTAGTGTTAATTAGGCAGTTTTTGTTCTACTAGTTCCTTATCTATAAGCTCGCTTTCCTATCCGCTAAGCTCGCTTTCCTATCCGCTAAGCTCGCTTTCCTTTTCCTTAAGTATTTAATTAATTTTGTACAGGCTAGTTATAAAGGCAATAGTATTAGGCTAAACCAAGTTCTAGTAGAATCCTACAGCGCCAATGCAGCAGATATTAACTGGTGGGAGGTCCGTAGGTTTCTTTATAAACGCTTATTGGGCCGTATCTTGCAGTATAGGGTGTATAGTCTTCCTTAGCTTATGTTCCATTTTCTATAAGTTATCCTTCCTGTCTATTAGCTTAGTATGGCGTCTAATATCCCTGGTTTTCCTTTAAGGCTGCGTAGGGCCTAGGTTCTCCGTGGGGGGCTTAGCTAGGTTATTACTAACTTCCTAGGTCTCTAGTGCGGATGGCGTAATATATATAGTCTAGGGGCGGCGTAGTATACAGATCCGTTAAGGATTAAGACGTATATCCTTCTTAAAGGCCTAGTCTCTGCGCATAGCATTGGCCTGGTAAATAGTATTAATCTAGGGCTATACAAGGTTTTCTATTATAATGCTAATTTCTTTTATAAAGGAAGGGGTTAGGGGTAGAGTTTTAGGCTAGATAAGCCATCTATTCTATACATCAAGCTATAAGCCTAAATAGGCTAGCTATTTTCTCCCTATAATTATATCATGGCTCCCAAGGTCCGTAATAAGAAAGGGGACGTTATACTACCTTCGTCCGTTAATGCGGAGGTGAATCCGCAAGATAGTTATAATAGGTGGCCCTATTTATCCGTTATACCCGCGAATAGGAATTGGTTTAGGCAGTTCTTTAAGGGGTGCATTTAAAAAGTCAGCCAGCTTTATAGCACACTAGGTGTCTATTAAGGCAAAGGCATTTGCTCTAGAGTTAGCTAAAGCAGAGGTTAAAACTTAATATCTATTACAGAATAAGGTATAAGGAATAGTGCAGCTTCTTCTACTAACTAGCTAACCTAGATTAATATATAACATATCAATCCCTTTTAACCCTAGAGAAGAGTCTTCCTCTAGGGTTCCTCTTTTTCCAACTCTATACTGTCCTCCTAAATTAATAGAACCTTACCTGTTTTTACCTTTGTCTAGCAATTCTTTATAAAGTGGTCTTTCTGGCTATATAAGAAGTAAGCTCCTTAATTACTAAGGGCCTATTTATAGGGGTCATTATATATAGGCTAAGTATGCGCCGGACCCACAGTAGGACTAGCTGTACGGCTAGCTGCTAAATTAACGGTAGGCTGTATGGCTGGTGCTATAGGAGTTATAGATCATGCTAGGGTGTTACAGGCCGTTTATAAAGTACTTATAGTCTAGTTTAGAGAGTTTCTAGCTTTATACCGCTTAGATCATGCCTTAATTTAATAGAGGCCTTAGTTAATAGCTAGGCAGTGGTCCGTAAGTACCTTTAGCGTCTATATAGTAGTAAAAACTGGTAGTATGGCACGCTATAGGTCTAGGGTAAGCTTGTTAAAGAGGTCTAGTATTAGGTCTTTATGGGAAATTTAGGCTTAGCTGGCTAGGTGCAGAAAGCGGGTCTAAAAGGCTAAAAAGGTCTCCATCGTCTTTATATTAAGAGCTTTGTAATCAAGGCAGGCGTTCTATGTCTTAAAGGGGTCCTCATAAATGGAAGATAGGTAGTCGACCATCTCTTCTTTAGAGAGGAAGGGGTCTGCCAAGTCCTAGGCGTATCGCGGACGTAAATGCGTCTGTGCGTCCCCACTAGTACGGCCAAAGACGTAGGCCATTTTAGCTTAAGTAGTAGGGAAGTGGTCTGTATTAACTTTAAGCTTATTTTATAGTTAAAGCTTCCAATTATTAAATATAGGGTCAGTTCCGTCTGTAAGCAATAGGGGGTCCACAACCTTTGCGGACCACAACAATGCTAATACTGTACGTTGGGCTAGGGTTTTAAGGACTATAGCAAGTCTCTAGGTGTCTAATAACTCCTTACTAGGTGCAAGGGTGTCTCTAGTTTTAAGCAGCTCTTAAAGCCGTTTAATTTTAGCATTAGTTGCTACAAGCTCTTCTTAGGGGGTTAAGACGGTGACTGTTTTACTATTAGAGGTATTTGTAGGTCCTATAGCAGCTTTGCCGGCTGCTGTATTTCTTGGCATAGTGGTAGGGGTATTAGGTAATTTCCAGTATTTATTTATTTTTTAGGGGTTCTGGTCTATATGTGTCCTATTCTTAGGTTTCGCATTCTATTTATATTCTTTTGGTTCTTAGGGGTCTGTCCTGTCCTTATAGTCCTAGTAATGTCCTTAGGGTCCTGTTCTATATCCTTTATAGATATATTTAAGTTCCTTCTTAGGAAGAAAGAGTAGTTAAGCTTTAGATAATATTAGCGACTTAGTTAATTGAGGTATAAGTACGGCATAAGGGACGCGCAAGCCTATACAATTAGTAGTCTATAAACGAGGATCCAAAGCTAGAGAAAGGAAGGGAGAAGAATAGCAGCGCTGTGCGAAGTTTTATGCGGTCCTCTAGTCACGTGGACTCACGTGACTCGGCGTCTACTATAACGTCTACCATAATCCACCGTTTTCCACCAGCGCCGTAATAATAACTACTTCACGAATATTCCATTGCTTTAGGTGCTTCGACAACTTAGAATTGCTACAGCTGGCATAGCTCAATTAAACTTAAAGGACTATCCGGAGGTGCATAAAAGAGCTAATAAAAGGAAGGAAAGGCTACCGTTTAATTTCATTATAGGAGTAGTCGTCGGCGTAGTTAATTCGGTGCTTTTAATTATATAGCAGGACAAGAATTTGGTACGGTTTTTAATAACAGCTCACTCATACGGCAATAAGGACGTTAATGAAGTCAATTGGCGTCGGCCGCGGGCATATAATTCCTTTCTTAAGAAGCTGGTAGCTGACGTTTGGGGTAATAATTTAATTAAGAAGTTGACGCTTTCTAGGCTCTCTATTAACTACAATAACTGGATGGGCGGCGTTAATATTCATAATTAACTTTAAAGCTACTATACCACCTAGATCACTACTGTGCGCACCTAGCTGCCCTTATTCTTCTAGGCGCTTAATGCGGCTATAATTAACGCCTATATTATCAGTAAAAAGATCTTCTAGACGTTAAGGAAGCCCCTCTAAACCTACCGCCGTTTCTGTATACAATTGGCATGGAACCTTGTTATTATAGGCAGTCAGCGGATGGGCCTAAGTGAGCATAATACTAAGCATCTTCTTTGTTAAAGCTTACTAAAATATAGGTAATATCAACCTGGTATTGGGCCTAGTTATAAAAATATTAGAATAAATCAAAGAACCACCTACGTCACCGCTAAAACCCCACTACCTACAATTCGACTGTGTAAGACGCGAACTTACTGCTCTACTAAAAGCTTTACAAGGAAATAAGGCTATAAGGGCCCACCAAGGTACTGGATATGTAGATGGAAGGAGGTAAAGAAGCTCATAACAAAGATCAGGCAAACAGTATATAAATGCAAGACCTGTAGGCTTCCTCTGTGCCTTCGGTGCTTTGACAACTTTTATTTAGTAGGCGACGACTAGGTGACTATTTTGAGTCCTCTACTTCCTCATCCATCTAATATTGAGACACCAAAGCTAATTAAGCCTTTGCTGCAGTGTCCTTTTTAACCTCCTTTAAGCCCTTCTCTACTGCCTTCAATCAATCCTCTATATTAAATAACCGCTAATTGAACCGTTTAACCACTTATAGCACTCGATACACCTCATTTAACGTATACAGCACGTCTTCCCTTATAACCTTAAGCTGGTCCTTCACCGGCTTATCCTCATTAACGTTAAGAACGCGTATAAAGTGGATAGGTGGTAGTTCGGGGGAGGACTCTAATGGAGGATTTTCCTATATAATCAGTAGCTGGTTAATAGAGGAAGGGCAAAAACCTACAGTCATGACGTCACACATCACGGCTTTTTGCCCAACTTCCTCAATAAAAAATATATAGGTGTTTTTTGTGGTGGCCTTCTGTAGCATTTCGTCGGCATCGCAATATTGACGCGTTTTGGTGAGGCTTGCTAATAAAATCACGCTAGCTAGGGTGCCTGCAGGATGCTAACCCAAGCAAGAGCGCCCAAAGCGCCCAATACGAAAAGTCTCTTTTGCCACACAAAGGGATAGAGCCTCCGTAACTTTAGCGTGTCATCCCCCGTCCCAAAAAGGAAGGAGAAATCTCTTTCTGGGCCGTCCTCCGTAGATAAGAAAACCACAATATTTCCGAAACGACAGTAATGTGCAAATACTTATGCACGCGAAAATACGTTAGACCCACGCTTCTCACCAAGACTACTTTCAACCATTCCTGGAGCATCAACTACAGTGGCGGAGTCTGATCGAACATCCCGGATAGAGCTACAGGGACCTACCTGGGGAGACTTTCAGCATTTCAAAAAAGCAAAAAGCAAACACAAGCGCGATCAACACCAAGTTGGTTTTAGCAGCATGGATCCATTTGGATGTTAATGACTTCTACCACCATCCTACCACCAGTAACTTGATCATCAACTCACTTCAGAGTGAAAGCATTGTTGCTTTCCCTGGGACGAACGACATTCCTTCTTATGGTCGAAGGTTTTCTTGATACGGTTTAGCATGATGGTAGAAGGTCTAGGAACGAGAGGGTAAGGATTGATTTGGCATCGTGCAATATGTTGAGATTTTTTGATTGTGGTGTAATTTGCTGTGTAATTTACTGTGTAATTAAAAATGAATAGGCATACTATAGTATCAGGCATAAATATTGTTAGTGACAAGCTAAGCAGGGGTTCCTACACTAACCAGACAAAGCAGGAAAAAGCTAATGATTATTAGGTTTTGGCATAATATAAAAGTACTGGTGCTTACCGTAGAATGCTGAAACCTGATAATTACCTGTTTCCCCTGCTTTGTCTGGTTAGTGTGTTGACCCCTGCTTAGCGTGGCACTAACAATATTTATGCCTGATAATATTCTTGTGTGGGCTCGCTTCCCGGTCAGCTACGTTATTCCTAGGGGCAACACCCGATCATTTTCTCACTACCAAGGGAAAGCCTCGCGCAATCGCTGCGAGAATATCAAACCAGAAGACGTGCCTATTTTCGTAGGCTCCTGTGCAAGCCCGCAGGAACATCACAATTAGCTCTTTCTTACCTCCATTTCAGGAACGGGCAGGAGTAGAGAGCGTCCACGAAGGGGGAAGGCAGAGAAGTGGTAGAGTCGCAGGCAGGAAACCACCATACGCGGGGTAGCCTTGTGGGCTTGCCGTCCACATGCTATTGAAATCTAGCTGAGAGGAAAGAAAGCTGAGAATGGCGTTTGGACGTCGTTTTAGACTCCAAGGGTTCAATTGAAGTTGCAAGGCCGACATTTGACAGGAGGTTAGAAGGTACAGTTAAATCTCTTTAGTATGATACTGTTTGTTCGGCCGAGCGTATCGTAATGCCAATGGTATTGTTATATTAAGAGTTACGTGTTAGGTGAATAAGTAGGAAGAAGAGGAGCTTAAGACCTAAAAAGGCTTAGGATATCTACCTCGTGGGCCCTCTCCCACACAAATTTCTCCACTGGTTATACAATATTGGTGGTAGGTGCTTAACGATATTGTCAAAAGTCAGATATTACACCAAAAAAGCTGGATCAAAGGGTATAAATCGTAATGCAGAGGATATCGTTATACATCCCATATCGTATTAAGGAGGTTTGACTGTAGTTGGGCAGTCTGGAGCTCGGCGACGTGCACGTGAGTTTGCACGTGATTTTGCACGGGCCACTTTGTAGATAAGCTCCATTGGGTGGCTCGCTTCCCAGTCAGCTAAGTTACGTATGTTCATCGCTGCAGGGAAACGTAATCGCCACCTAAACGAGACAGCCACCCCCTGATCGCGATTCACATCACCGCCTTTTTAAAATACCCTTTTGCTATACTATTCCTTAACCCGCTGGCGTCCACGGAGTAAGTGGTCCGTGCAGAACACCAAATCCAAACAACGTGCACAGTCGATTGCATTTTCCTAATTGGCTGATTCTTATTGATAACGCGTGGACGAATTTCGGCGGGTTAAGGGATAACTACAGCTTTTTCCCCTTCTTAATTTATAACCTCCTCGGTGTCCCCCCTCCCTTGTGTGCGCGCGGGGCTGGCATCAAAATTTTGCTAAGTGCGCCATCCAGCGTAGATACTGTGCATAGGTAAGAAAGGTAAAGTCTTTGATTTTTAAGCTTTGTAGTAAAAAGTTTGGGTTTAAAGTTTTCTAGTACGCAAAGTGGCAAAACTTGATGGCAGCCACGCGCACAAGGGCGCGGACGCCGGAGCTCGTGCGAGCTGTACTGTATGTTTAACATACAGGCAAAGCTCCTTAATATGATACCGGGTATATAACGATACATTTGGTATTACGATCTACACGCCCTAATCAAGCCTTTTTTGGTGTAACTAACGATAATCTGACTCTTGGCGATATCGTTAAGCTCTACCACCAATATCGGTATAACTAGTTGTATGGGAAGGGGGTATATCTGGCCTATAAGGAGGGAAATCTATACCCTTTAGGCTTTAAGATCCACTTTTTATTAAAGTTTTACTGCTTATTTACCCTACACGTGGCTTTTGATATAACAATACCATTGGTATTACGATACATTTGGCGCCAAAACCCATATCGTACTAGGGAGTTTTGCCTGGTACCCTGCTAAGAGAACCCTGCCAACCCTCAGCCTTTCTGACTCGTTCTATTCTTGCCCGTCAGCATGATCCAGATAGATAAATCTTGTACTATATTCCCACCCGCAGTCTTGGCGATTTCGTTGTCCATCTTTGTATTTGTTCGGCCAGTCAGGGAACGAAAACGAATCTTTCAGTCTTATTATTTTCTATGGCTCACTATTCAGGACATCAAGTTGTTGCCATCACAGTCTCATTTACCACAATTTCTGGAGTCATCCTTCTTCTGCGCCTATTCACACGCTTCGCGCTTATCCGCAATGCCGGCAGCGAGGATTTCTGCATTGCTTTCGCCATGGTATGTTACCCTCCATACCTAGGTACTGGCCTTTGGGGCCATTCATTGCAGCTCCTTCATATATTAAACTTATACTGATGCCCTCCGAAGTTGTGCTCTATCGCATTAACTGTAACAATTTGCGAGCGTAGGTCTTTCGAACACTTCTCACATGTCTTAAAATTCACTTCATAAAGAGGTAAAATATGGCATGGGACAGCACGTATACACTTTGTCCAAAGAGACATTGATCAACTCGCAAAAGGTAAAATGTGGCGCCTTTTATCATGAGAAGTTGCTGATTTGAGTTCCCCAGCCGTTCTGGGCAAGTATCTGGATTTACAACCTCTCATTGACCTTCACGAAAGTCTCAATTCTCCTCCAATACCTACGGATTTTCACAACCAAGCAGTTCAGGGTTTCCTGCTGGGCTCTCTTAGGTTTCGTCGCCATTTACAGTACGTGGACGTTCTTTGGCAGTATTTTTGAATGCATGCCAGTAGCCTACTTCTGGGATAAAACCATCAAAGGCGGTCACTGTATGAACCAATATGCTGTTTGGTTCACGAACGCAGCCGTAAACATCGTCACAGATTTCGCCATCATTATTTTGCCAATGCCGGTATTACGGAGTCTCAATTTGCCCTTGAAGCAAAAGAGAGCATTAATGCTTGTGTTTGCTCTCGGCGGATTGTAAGTTTAGTGGTACTTCCTATACTAGAATATCTAGGCCTGCTGATTTTAAATGCCTATCACTTGTCTTGGACACTTTTAACCATCTCGTAAGACTACTGATGGTCGCTTTTCTAGTGTTTGCATTGTATCTATCCTGCGCCTTCAATCTCTTGTCACTATTTCGAATTCCACCGATCCGACATTCGATAATCCTCCCGCAGCAACCTGGTCCTCCATCGAGATTAACGTGGGCCTCATTTGCGCTAGCCTACCAGCACTGCGACAATTATTGTCCCAGCTATTTCCCAGCGTCTTTTCCAGCACCCTCCGTGCCTCCAAATACTACCCGCAGGCAAGCTACTACCGTAGTGGTGACTCAAATCGGCAATTTCATAATATCCACCTTAGTGGCGTCAGAGGCACCCAGTTGAACTCATCCGACAAAGAGAGCGAAGAAGAAATACTCGGCTTTCAGGCCACGAGAGTCGGCACGGGCCATGACTTCGAAGAACACGGAAAGACATTCAAAAAGGAAGGCACCGGCCGCGCTATGCACAGTGCACGCGGCTCCACCGATCTCAAAAAGGACAGATCGACTATCTCCAGAAATGTCACACCCGAAGACAACGAAATAAAAGTTGTGACTGTCGTGCAGCAGAGTGTAGAGCGGAATCACTCAGCTCGAATTCCACAACCCTTGTCACCACGGCTCCAAAAGCCTCTCTCACTCTCGTCTCGTAGCCCTTCTTTTACGCCCAAACCAAGCAATAAAATTCCAAGGCGCAAGATTGAGAAGGGCACTGATAGTGGCGACGGCATGAGTGAACACGGCGTTGCGCTAGAACGGAGAGGTGTTTAAGGATGTTGTCAGCCCCTACGGTATCAACTCCTACACATTATATGTCAAATACTGCCGTATTTTATATTAAAAGACACAGTAAATAAATTTTATTAGTATACATAAAATAGAAAATTTTATAATAATTTAACTTTTAATAAAAAATAGACTATAGACGCGCTAGTATTATAGACTTAGCTTCACCACTATAGAGTTATTAGGGGGCGCCTTGCTTGCCCCTTTGCCCTCTATTACCATTGTTAGCGACTTAGTTAATTAAGGCACAGGTGATGGGCTTATACAAATGCTTCTAAACCAAAGCTTATAGATTGCTACTATATAAGAATGCTAAGCTAAGGAGGAGAAGAAGACTGTTAGAGACTGGCAAGATATAAAGGGGTTGTCAAGGCGCTAGTAGTAAGCGAGCCAATAGCGATTTTCCATCCCAGGGATAGAAAATCCTAATTAGTTGGCTCTATAAGTAGTGCTAGCAGAATATAGTATAATTTGGCAGATTGCCTAGCAAACGGCAAAGTAGCAGGTAATGCGCTCTAGCACTATTATATTACCCCTCCCCTTCTAAAAAAGCCTGCCCTTAGGCTTTATCTAAGTCCTTTATTATTATCTAAATTATTATAGTTATCTAACTCTTCTTTCTAGCATTTAATCTAGCTGTCTAGTTTATATAGTAGTTTAGGGAAGTCTAGGCAGGCAGGGTGGAAATCTTATAGCTTATAGGAAGAGTACTTAAAATTAGATATAGGGTACTATTCTAGATATTTGTTATAACCTACCTAGCTTATATAGTATTTTAAGGTACTATAGTCCTTCTTAACTGCTAAGATCTTCTTAACTTTTTATCTCTTATCCTTTACAATCTAAATTAGCGGTAGGGGGTTATTATACTATTTAAGCAATAGGTTGTCCGCGGCTTTCTATAGTTAGTCTAAAGAAAAGACAGGGTGGATTTTTATTAATCCTAGTAGCTTAACCTTAAAAGAGTGCCCTATCCTTTTAAGGATCTTATAAGGGCTAGCTATTTAGTGTTTTAGCTTACAGCTCGGCCTCTAGGTCTTTTAGTTCTTTATTAACACCTATACCTTATCTCCTACTTATAAGTCTACCTCACAATAGTGTTAATTTATATTAGCCTCTTTCTTCTCTTATATCCTTTTTATAATTCCCTAAGCAGTCTCCTAGGCTTTGTATATTCTCTTTATTAATACCTAGGCCTCTTTATAGCTAAGGCGTTCGCGGGCCGTTATAGATCCTATAGATCTATCCTAATTAAAAGATGTTTATGGCTTATATCTATAGAGTAACTTAAATAATAATATTCCTATACTATTATAAAGAAGCGTAAGCTGTGCGAAGTCTATTATAGGTAGTAGTTCTAACTAGTTATTCTAGTAGTAATTAATAAAGAGGCGAGGTCACTAGTTAGAGTACTAGTTTATAATCTTAGTTTGGCCGTTAGTCTAAGGGTAGAATATAGTAGAGAGCTTAACCTAAATTCTAAGGATATAGTAGAATTTGTCCTAGAAGTCTAATATAAATTAGGGTCTATAGTTAAAGATAATTAACTTAGAAGCGCCATAGATCTAGTAGATGTTGTTAATATATATATAGGCTATATCCTTTATAGTTATAGTCTTAAAGTAAGGGAGGGAAATAGCTTACTTATTTAGTCAGTTAACTACTACAAAGGCCATATTATAGCCATGTTGTCCTTTAGGAATAATTTAAAGTCTATTATAATATGTTGCTAAGGGCGTTTAGGAACTAGTAGTTGTTATAGCTATCTAGAAGTTTAACCCTTAAGGATATCTATACGTTTATAAGCGTAATAATTTCTAATAATTGTTCTATATTAGATAGGAGTACTTACCAATAATAACAAGGCGTTAGTAGTTAGTGGGTTTTATTTTAACCACATTATGAAAATGTTTATACCTCCTAATAGTACTAACAGGTTCCTAATAGCTCCCATTAGGACTGTTAGGAGCTTTAGAAGACACTTATACTTAGCTTTCTATTAGGAGCCTATTAGGAGGCTACTTGGACTACCTGGACTACTAGGACTATTAGGACCGCTAGGACTATTAGGACCTCTAGGACCTCTAGGACTACTAGGATAATTAGGACAATTAAAACAATTAGGATAATAAGAAAAATAAAACCCTAGATTTAAAAATTAAGTATATTAGTAAAATATTAGTTTTTCTACTACCTTTAAATTATAAAAATACTTAAGTAAATATAATACTTTAGCATTTATAGCTGTTTAGAAAAAGTAAAAGCTAGCCTAACTATTTGTTGGTAACCTATTAGGGGTAGGGGTAGCACGTGCGTACGCGTTCCTTACGTGCGCATTCCTCGCGTGTTATAAGTACGCGAGGCCTCGCATATAGAATAGAGAAATAGACATCTACAAACCTAAGAGCATACCCATAACAAAATGATTACAGGTCTGCAATAGGTTAAAGCATACCAACACTAATCAGTAGACGTACAGATTAGGAGATACGCAATAGCTTACGGCTCGTACGGGTTACTTACGACTCCGTACAAACTCGCACCGCCGCCTACCTTAGTTAAAGAAGGGAACCGTACCCCGCCCGATACTGCCGCAAGGAAGAGTTGTTAATTTAACCACCTTGCGCTATATTATACAAGGACTACAGTTTCGCTAACATCATTATAAGGAAGAGTTGTTAATTTAACCACCTTATATATCGCGTTAAAAGGACCGAAAAATCACGTCACTACCTAAAAAATACCTTTACCTTACATACGCTACCTCGCACAAGAACATAATGGCGAGTACCTTAACCGCAGAAGACTAGAGCACGAAGATAAAGAAGTAGGAGAATGGGATTAAGCTAGAGGGAGCTTCCTAAGAAGAGATATAGGACTACGCTAGAACAAAGTTGTACGACTATAAGATATCTAAAGCGATAGATACGGACCTATAGGAGCTCTTCTAAGAAGAATTTTGGGACTTTATAATCCAAGAGTTTAATAGCCTTGGAATTAAGATTACCTAGGACTTACATAGAACCCTTTAGGGCAGAGGAGTGTATATAGCCAAAAACACAAAGAGTCTAACAATCCCAAGGACTCTACTCAACATAGCTACGGAGGAAGAATAGCATAAATAGTTAGATAACAAGATCCGCGAGATCTGTAAGCACATTACGGACATAAAGATATTATAGCTATAGAAGAGAGTCCCTTATAACCAACTTAACTAGGTCTTCTGTTTGTACAAACCCTTCTAAACACCTATATAACTATCTAGAATACCCTTATAACTGTCTAGAACACCCTTATAACAAATACCTTAATTACTACTAGCTCTATCCACTATAAACTATATTCCACCTACCGTAAGCCATATTCCACCTATTACAATTTAGACTCTACCTATAGAGATCCTAAACTATAAACAGCAGATTATAACTATAGCTAAGCTATACTCTAAAGACCAGAAGTATAGCAGAGCCGAAAGCTTTAACTATAAACTGATAATATTTTACAATATTTGTATAAGATCTAGACTGCCACCTACTATATATAAGATTGCCTTTCCTATAATGCTAAAGGGATTAGCCTAGGACCAGTACTACAACTACTAGCTATCCGAAAGATCCTTTAAAGAAATTTGTAACCACTTATAGAACTTCTTTAAGGGTCCTAG
>Ga0307507_10001270_pt1 | contig 56534 bp, 79 predicted proteins | sample 7_EM_MG_FD_207223 | JGI IMG/M metagenome (GOLD analysis project Ga0307507, IMG submission 207223) | Populus trichocarpa ectomycorrhiza microbial communities from riparian zone in the Pacific Northwest, United States - 7_EM | ecosystem: Host-associated > Plants > Roots > Unclassified | place... | reverse complement strand
CTCGCTGAACGGACGACACGTGTTCTCCGACGAGGTATTGACCTTTTCGGAAAGTCTCTGCTCCCTATAGCCCCTTCGATCATTGCTCGGATGTCATTCGCTTTTGAGGCAACTGGGTTTCCTGGGTTTTTGTGGATTGCAGGCAAGGTCATTGGCAGGTTTGGATACGAAGACGATCCCACTTGGAGAGGGGCTGTTCAAGAAATATTCGAGAGGAGTACAGCCAAGGTGGTTGCAATGCTTCAGGTTAAACCGCCTCGAGAACTGCCCGATGGTTGGTGGACATTTAATTTGTATCTGGAATAGAACTCAATTTCAGTCTCTCTTTAGTTATTGAGGACTATACTCAAATGTTGTTGCAATTCATCAACATGGCACCGGATATCCTTTTCGTTTCTTCTTCCTTCTCCCTTGCGTTTAGCTGCGTCATGACTGGCTTGACGGTTGTGCACGGCGACATCGTCTTCGCATCATTAGACTTCTTCCGAAGTATCTTGTCTCACGACTGTATGGACCCTCCGACAGCATCCACGCCTCCCAACTTCCCACTATACGCCGCGACGATCCGAAGTGCTATGGACAAGGAAGGGTTGCAATTTATTGCATGCACCTTGGATGGTTTCACAGGCAGTTTCCCAGAGGATGCGGCCTCCACGGTTGTGACAATTTTCAGACTCCTTGTCTACTTATTCCCTGCCCAGCTCCTCACTTGGTTGCCTGCTGTTTTGGAACAGCTACCTACGACTAGTGTTCCAACTGCCTCCAAAGCACAATTCTTGCAGGACGTTACGAAGTGAGTGCAGTTAACTACATTTTTCAGCGTTATTGAAGGTTCATAAATCCAGCGCAATCAACACAAGGCAGCATGATAAGGTCAAGCAAGCTGTTCTTGCTTTTGATAGAGCTTCAAGAAAAACTCGTGACCGGCGCAGAAATAACGGGCTTCAAGTTCAACAACCGTGAAGATCTGAAAGAGTTTTAAGGGTATATTTTGGCTAGTAGATTAGCAGTACTTAGTAAGTATTTTTTGCATTAGTACGACTATAGACAATGTATTCGTCTTGTGACTCGGTAAATTAAATACTGTCAAGCTTTTTCGGGATGCTTCGGCTCGCGGCATTTTGCCGGTTCGGGCAAACATTTTGGCGTTGGAAAGCTTTCCTCAGACAATTTACAATGTTCCGTCAGACTGGCCGGTCTGCCCTCAGTATCGGTGAGTAGGATTTCGCCACCTGTAATCCTATTGTCATTGCTAATTCTTGTACTTTTGCCAGTTGGCCGGCGGTCATTTTCACAATCAAACCCTCGTCACAACTATGCCGACACCATCCACAACCTCTTGATCAAGAAGGACTCAAAAGTTTTATGTCAAGGATTAACTGGGAAGACTGTCTGTTGATTCCCATTGTCAAACGTCCCAAACTTATGTTGCATGACAGGGAACCTTCCACACTCGCGAGGCTTTGGCGTATGGCACCAATATGGTCGGGGGCGTGTCACCTAAGAAAGCAGGTCAAATCCACTTGGGGCTTCCTATCTTTGGTACTGTTCGAGAGGTACGTTTTGCAAGGCAAAATCGTAGCGCGAGAAATAACCAACCAATTTGAACCAGGCCGTGGAGGCAACGAAACCTGATGCGACCGTCCTCTACGTCCCTCCTCCGACTGCCGCTGACGCTATTATTGAGGCTATTGAAAATGAGATTGGGCTCATTGTGTGTATTACGGAGGGTATCCCTCAAGCAGACGAGATTCGTGTACGTGCCGTCCTTTCCTGTTTATACTATTCACGAGCTCCTATATAGGTCATGAACGCTCTCAAAAGTCAATCACGCTCTCGTCTCGTTGGTCCTAACTGCCCTGGAAGTGAGTACGCATCTTCTCCAAATTTGAATTATGTACTCAGTCGAATTGAGTTATCAATCCGTTGGGTTGTAAGATAGGCATACAGCCAGGACATGTCCACAAACCAGGAAAGATTGGTACGAGCAAATGAAGTTTCTAGAATCCCCATTTATTGTTATGCTAGGCATTGTCTCTCGCTCTGGCACGCTGACATACGAGGCTGTGGCTCAAACTACGGACATTGGCCTTGGTCAATCTCTCTGCGTTGGTATTGGAGGTGATCCTTTCCCTGGAACTCAGCACCTCGACGTCGTCAAAGTCTTCCTAGAGGACCCTAACACAGAAGGTGCGCGGCATGTAGTTGTTCTGTCATCTTTACACCGGTTTGACGATGGTCATTGTTGTAGGGATTGTTATAATTGGAGAGATCGGGGGCTCTATGGAGGAGGAGGCGGCAGAATACCTCGAGAAATATAACAAAAGCAGACCCAATCCAAAACCGGTGGTTGGATTTATAGCTGGTCGTACGGCACCCCCCGGACGACGTATGGGACATGCTGGAGCTATTATTTCTGGTGGAAAGGGTGCCGCATCAGACAAGGTGAAGGCTCTTGAGGCTGCAGGGGTGATAGTCACAGACAGCCCTGCAAAGATTGGAATAGAAATGCTAAAGGTGAAAAATTCTGGATTTCCTGCCGTATACAGCAGCTGACTAGATATTATTTTCTCAAGGCAATGAAGGCTGCAGGATTGGCTTAGAGCTACCAATAACAGCATGCGCGACACATATACTTATTTCGGCTAGCATCCTCTAGGTGTGGATAAATTATATAGATTAATTTGTTGCGAGGAAGAGAAGGACATGAGCACGCATAACCGGGTCTCTCTTCGTGACCTTCGGTGGTAACATGAGAGATGAAATTCAAAATAACCTGGTTGGGCGTATGACTCGATCTCTAGAGTCGAAATGGCAGAAATCCACCGGATGAAGTCACAGCTTTGAGGGCATTTTATAACCGGGAAAACGTTATTTGCTATTAGTATTTTCGGATGAAACTGACCTCGTGATTGTAATAGTGCTTCCTTCATCCACAATGTCTAGTGGATCAGGCTCTCAAGTCTCTCCAAAGTTCCACGATGCGGCCACCTATCTTTCGTCTGCCTCTTCCCTGAATCAAGTTTCTTCATCGATAAAGCTCGAGGTCCATATTTTTGTCTGTGTGCTGCCTTACCCTTCCTAACTTCTCGGATCCGGTTAGCTGTACGGATTATACAAATATCTCACTGTGTCAAGAACCCCACATACCTCTCGGCCTTCTATATTTGATATGACAGGAAGAGCGAAGTGGGATGCTTGGACTGCCGCTGGCAACAGGTACAATGCAACTATAGATGCCGAGAACAGATACTTGGAGATTGCACGAAATCTGGGGTGGTCAGAATCCGTTGGAAATGAACAGAAGCCTCCGACTGATGTCGATCTCGAACATCTTTCAGATGAGGAAGATGTTCCTGCAAATGCGAGTTCAGCTGGTCTTGGACTAATCGTCAGCAGAATGGCAAGACCAGACATGGCCACAGATAAAAGCTTGCATGGCTTGGCTCTTGCCTGTGATGTTCCTGGGTTAGTTTCACTGCTGGACGCAGATTCAAACTTGGACTTGAATGCATTGGATGAATATGTAAGCGTCATGACTTGGCTTGGAGATATGTATCGATCTTGATCTTTTCTTTAATGAAGGGATATGCCCCAATTCATCTTGCATGCGACCGAGGTCATTCGGAAGTCGTAAGACTGCTACTATCTAGAGGCGCGAACAAAGATATCAAGGTAATCCAGCCTGCTGTCCCTGCATTGAAAGTTCTGAAAAGACATCATCAGGACCCTGACAATCTGACACCATTGGAATTGTCCCAAGAGGCCAGCCATACCGAAATAGTAGAGCTGCTCGAATCGCATTCTTGAAATCTTGACTGTCATAGTAGAAAGTCGAATTACATTAGCTGGTTTTCTAACACACCCATCCATCCCTACTGTCCTATGAAGGCCCAACAGCGTTGGATGCCTCTAACGCTTGCGACTTGTTCAATTGCGAACGGCAGGCATGTTCAACCGGGTGTTTCGGTAATATTTTCATTTGGGGGTCGTACCGTGAACCAGGCCTCAGTATTTGACCCTAGAGGAAAGCGTTGAACAAATCACCCTCGACGAGAAACCAAAACAGGAACTTACGAGCTGCAGCAACTTTGCGACAGATTTGCTAGGAACAGCCCCAACGCTCAGCCAATACCTCAGTCTGTTCACACTCCAACGAACAAGGCGCGTGTTTTGGTGATCGACTGAATGAGGATCGTAGATGCCCAGGAGTTCTGTTGGTTTGGCTTCTCGCCGGAGTTTGCTGTCGATGGCAACAATGTGGAAAACTTTTTTATGGGTTCCGCCATGCATGGCCATGCGCAGTCGGATAGGCATATTGCTCTTCGTTGTCGTTGCAAGTGGCAAGTCAAATTTAGGCACGTGACTATACACAAAAATAATACCGAATTTAATGTACGTATTTCCGATGGAAGGCGGAAGATTGCCGCTTTCAACTCTCGACAGGGCCATTGCTTCCTGGTACCAGCTAATCCAGAAAATAAGAATCCACATGAAATATACTTCAATTACGCACGATAGCAATATTGCTCCCATTCAATAACGTCTGTCGCAGTTTTGTCGTTATTCGTCCGTTTGGTGTTAATTCACTTTGTGTGTGGAATATTAGTGTCCAGATTGCAATGAATGTGTGAGGGACGTACTATTCGGTAACGTCCTCTAGCACAACATCTAAAAAATACATCTAACCGGCGAAGGGAACAACAAAATGGATATCACTGACTAACGTAGTCATCAAACCCAAGGAGAGTCCCAACGAATTCGCGCTCGTTTTTCATAATGACCCATAGCCTCGAACCGATACATCTATCGATAAGTTCTGAAACAACAATTCAATGGTGCGTTCATAATCAGAAAAATGAATACAGACCGAGAGGAAGAATTTGACTTGAAGCCATGTTGACGGCATTTTCCCGGACCGTTATTCTTATCTTGATCAGCATCGTGGGAATTTAGTATCCATTATATTTTTGTACATAAACCAGCAGCCCGTTTCACATAATTTTCTACGGCTAAGATTTGGCACTTGGGAGCAAAGCACACAAACTAAAATTGTGATTGGATACTACAAGAAATAGGAAATACGCCACCTGTCCTTGACCTGTCCTTTCTAAAAAAAACAATCACTGTTGGCCAAAACTGAATCCACCTTGAGGAACGTTCATATCAGTGTGGAACTGGATTAGGATAAAGTCAGTAAACGCAGAAAAAGGAATCAGCAACCAAAAAACGCACAGCGAAAGCTCCAGATGCATCAACAGTTGGATTGTTTACGCCAGCATCTTCCTCATCGTCTGGGAAGTATTTGTCCATGATGTTGAATGCTTTCTTGTAAGTATCCAAGTTGTCGTGTTGTTGAAGGTTGTGAATAGTCATCATGCCTCCAGCCTCTTCTACGTATTGAGCGTATTGATTGATAGCTCCAGCTCCAGCGGCAGTCCTATCTTGTTCGCCAACCTTCAAGATATTGTCTAACCCATCAAGTGAAACTTGAATAATCTTGTTGTCCATCATAGTAAGCAAGTCACAGAGAGGCTTGATACAACCCTGTGAAACGAGATAACGGATAATGGAGGGCTCTTGGAGTCCACCAGACGTCGCATTAGAGATAGCCCAGCAAGCTTCCTTTTTAGTCTTGAAATCAGCATGCTGAAGGATGTTGATGAGTGGAGGGATAATGTTGGCGTCGATTACAGCCTGAATCTGATGAGGGGAGCCAGCGGTAATATTCGATATCGTCCAGCATGCCTCCTTGCGAATACCATCCTTCGGGGATGACAGAAGGGAAAGCAGAGCAGGAAGAGCTCCAGAAGCAATGACAACCTGAGTTTGAAAGTCATCGCCGGTGACAATATTTCCGATCGAACGAAGGGCGGGGGTTTGCACAGAAGTTGACTGATGCAAAAGTAGGTCCACAAGGCGCCTGCAAACACCCGATTCAATGACTGCTTGAATCTTATCGTTCGATCCGTCTGACAGATACGAAATAGCCCAGCAGGCGTCGATCAAAATTTCGTCATCAAGGGAGTAGATGAGTTTGGTTAAAACAGTTAGGGCCGGAGAAATCTGAGACGCGATAATTAATATAAGACACGATGAGAAACAAATCTCACTGACCAGTTCCCAATCCGGCTGAGGGGATTTGCCTCGACAAAAATTGCTCAAGGTCCACGTAGCGTTCCTCAACATGCTGAGTTTGTGATTTTCACTGAGCAAGGTAAGTAATGGTCGCAATGCGCCTTCCTGAAGCACGTAGTCTCGGCAAGCAGGACTGTCTCCAGCGATGTTTCCTAAGGCCCAAACCGCTTGTTCACGAACGTCCACGACAGGAGACGACAAAAGTTTGATAAATTCTGGAACTGCTCGAGCATTAATCACGACCTGAGTATGCTCTGCAGTTCCAGATGCAATGTTGGTGAGAGCCCAAGCGGATTCGAACTGTTTGAATAGTGGCACGATATAAACCGATTCCAAAATTTATGACAAAAATTAAGCACCTGCAACATGGAGTGGCCATTCCTAAGGAATTCCACAAAACGAGGAACCACATTGCACTCAATGACACGCTCGATGGGTGGATTCTTTTCCTTTGACAAAAGTTTACGGAATTTGGTCGTTGCGTCGAATTGTCGTTCCGGGTCATCTGAAAAAACCCCAGCAATCATCTCTTCAGCAAGCTAAGTTTAGCACACAAATTGAGAAAAAATCGCAAGGAAAATCATGTCAGAAGCTTACAGGAGGGTCCCATGCAACACCTGGGATTTCTTCATCTGAATCAGCACTGGCAGAGGGTAGAAAATTGCGACGTTTTGATATGTTCTCTTCTCTTTTCTGACGCCGGATCTCGACTTGTTGTTCTTCTCTGCGGCGTCTGAGATCGTCCTGCTTGAGAGCACCTTTGGCCTTGTAGGCTACGCGATCAAAACGCGTCAGACAACAGATCGCCACATAAAAGCAAGAGAAAACTTACCCTCCCTACGAGCCTTCATGGTACGGGATTCCGTGGCATCCATGTTGTCGTAACTGACTTGATAGGCAACGAATGGGAGTGAAGGAAGGAAGGACGAGCAAGGCTTTGGTCTGCTTTGGCCTCGTGTGTCGTGACCAAACGTGACTTTTCCGTAATTGGTACTGATAAAACCAAATTCATGCGAAATTCCATAAAATAACATTTACAGAGAAAGTTCGAGCGTAAAGTACATGGATCTACGTGTCATTATCAAAAGGATACTAAAAAAAGTACTAAGAATCAATGCACTCAAGGTGATAAACAGACACGTACCTCAAATGGTTCCGGTGGGTCAGCCTCTGGTGCACTTTCGTCCAAGGCAATATGACGGCCTGTAGGATCTGTATGCACGTGAGTGTTGGCATTGGTCTGGACAGGTACGGGTGCAGCAGCAGCTAGCTCGGGTGCAGGTTCCGCTTCAATAAACTCCACAGGTTCGTTCGGCCGTGAATCCATGAGAATGAGAATACCACCACCCCCTGCGTACTTTTCCGAACTCAATCCAAGCAACGAAGGTGAGCCACCAGCAATAAGTTTTGAAGATTTGGATATTTGTGACTTCGTTGACACTGGTCGAACAGGTTGGTATCTACCGTCGCCTGGGAATGAAATGTATGCCAATTGCGCCGGAGTAACCCTCGAAAAGTTCGTCCGCATTTCAAATGCAGGCTCTGATTTTTTTTTGGATGTCGAGGGCTTGCTGTCTTCAGTATGGTTGCCATCACTCTCCTTTGCAACTTCGTCCACCTTCATTGGAGTATCACCGTCGCTCTCTTGTTTGATGTCCTCCATGGATTTGTCAGACAGAGAAGCAATTAAAAACGTTCAGTGTCTTACCACGTCCATTGATTCGCCTTCCGCTGCTGCCTTTTTCTTCTCCCTGGCCTTTACCTTAGCTGTCGTGGAAAGAACAGCAGTTGCGACTTTTGCAACAGTTTCTTTTTTCGGTGGTTTGGACGATGAGGGATAGGCAAAAAGGCTTGGTTTGGCGTTGGAGATATATTCGAATTTAGGGGTCTGAACGAATACAGAATCAAGTCAGCAATATGAAAGACTCCCCAATAAATTCCTACCTTTAAATCACCATTCAATCCTATGATTCCGGTTGGAGAGAAAGCTAGGGAGGCACAGTGTGCGAGGGGGAACCAATACCAGAATTGGCAAAAAAGCGCAATACCGACGACGGCATTAGTATTGGTACTTCCAGCGCGGCTCTGGAGACTAATCGTAACATTTCTTCCTCCAGAATCGATGAAGCCTTGGCCGAGCACAGCACCAAAGCGTGCCATTGGATCCTCGTGTTTATCTGAAATGACCTTTGCATATTTGGCTCGTATAGATACCAAAGATGGTGATGAAGCTTCCGTTTGTTCAACAAGGATCATTCCTAGTGCAATAAAAGCTCCTTGGCGAACGAAGTCGACACTATCTTTGGTCATAGGTTCTAAGATGTCAACAGCGTCCTGTTTTTGACAAATGAGCAAAATGCAGAAACGGAGGAAAGGGAAAGAAAAAACCTGGAGACCCGTTCCAGCACATGCAATACCGAGCGCAAGAGTGGCACCGCATCGGACGTGGGGATTGTAACTCTCGCTTAGCAGTTGCACAACCCGAGGTACTTGTCCAGGATTCTTGAATAACAAGAATGCCAAGGAAGTGACAGCAGCACGACGAACATCATCAGAGGTATCGGAGACGGCAATATGCAGGAGTTTGCGGACTGCTTCATTGTTGGCAGTTCCGGCATAAGCGAGTGCTAAGGTGTAAACGCCGCCATATCGAAGAATAGGATCCTGTGGACCACAGTTAGACAGCCCTGTTGACAAGTCAACCTAAACACACCTTTTCTGTGAGTAGAGCTTTGATCGCTTCGTCAGCTTCCTCCTGTCGACCATAATATATAAAGGCAATGCCCATAGCCAGACCACGGATGATTTTCTCGTGCTGTGTTTCACGGGCATATTGTAGCATTTCACGAACAGGATCTGAAGCAGCAGTTCCTAGCATTATCAAACCCATTGCAAAACCGGAGGCCTCCCCAGAAACAGCCGAGTCAGTGAAGAGCACAGTTTTCAAATCGTCAAATGCATCCACGCTTTTTGAGCCTATTCCCGCTATGCCGAGACCAAGTGCAGCACCGTGTTGTACAACTTCTTTTTGTGCATTCTTTAAAGCGTCTCGTAGATAAGTGATGACGTCGCTTCCACATCCCGCGTTGATGATTCCAAGAGCGTATAACGCCCCACCTTCAGAGTAAGTAGCTCCTGGGACATTACTCTCGCCTCCAGGCTGGGGTAGGTATGGACCGAGAATATTAAGACCTTGTTCAAAATAGCCTTTGTGAATAACACCCAGACCAGCAGTGGCAGAGAACTTTGACCAATTGGAGGCCAAAGCAAGCCATTCTAGGTTTTCTCGAAGGAAGGTATCCGACGTGGTTCCAGCATGCATAAATGCATTTTGAAGGGTGAGGGCGGTATGGTAAATTGAGGATCGTGGCTCAAGAGAATCCTAGAAGAATTACTTGGATGAATAACTGGACTGAGAGACAAACATACTTTGGTGGCTTTAAGAATGAGAATGTCCGTTTGATTGTTCCTCTTCAGGAATTCGCGGTACAACTTTGTTGACTCCTTGCCTGTCAATATTTGTCGAATTTTGTCATACACGGCTTGTGTTTCCTTAGCAAGCTAAAATGAGCACAATATACAACGTCAATAGTTTGTTAAGCTCACCTCATCACCTTGCGGTAGCTCAGTGCGCAATGTCTCGAGAAAATCTTGAGAGCCGCCTTCCACCAGATCGAAAGCAAATTGATATGCCAGTAACTCCTCGCTTTCGACGAGAAAAGGGATTGTCAAGGAAGGGTCGCTGAGCGTCACAAGCAAGTGTATTATTGAATTCGCATATGCAGCACCTTCACCAGCAGCTGATGGTTGAGGGAACAGAGGGAGCAGGAATCGAAGGACTTGATTACGATACAAAAGTGGGAACCCCGTGTCGAGAACACCTTCCATTGTGTACGACAATAGAGACACATCCTTGGTCTCTTTGTAAATGGAGGCAATCACATCCAAGCGGTGGGATTCGAGGGCAATTCCAATAGCCTATATATTCTGGTTTAAACTAACAATTCACTAAACAGGAACAGCAACGCACCTGCTTATATTCCCCCTCAGAGACGCATCTCTGAAAGATACCCTCAATAGTAGCCTGAAGACGGGGGTCGATGTTTTCGTTACCAGTTTGCTTGGCAATGCGTGCGTGGATATAACGGTCGATCGCCTTAGCTATATGACGTGTGAGGACAAGTATTGCCGCTTGGAGAGAAAATAAACATACAGGTCATAGTTTCTACATACTCTTCAGAGCCAGGAGTACGAGCCTCAATATGAAACGCGTTCCCTGATCCAAGAGCGAACGAAAGCGCTTCATCATATTCTCCCAAGAAATAGTACACTTTGCTAGCCACTAAAGCTGCAACGTCGCGTGCTGGCTTTGGCATGTCATCGCTCTCATACAGGGTTTCACTAAACAACCAAAAGTTATACCCAGAAGTCGACCAAAAAATGACAACATACATCATTGCGATATGTTCAGAAATCTCTGCCCAGAACTGAGCAACAAGTGGAATCAACGCCTTTAAAGCATGCTGTTTGAAGACATGGTCGGGCTCTTGAAGGAGCGCGAGCGCACCAGCGGCGGAGGACTGTGAACGAACCATTAGTGAAGAATGAGGGAGTCTTTATTTCTGCTCTGATCTAAAATAGGACTCGACAGGACGCGTCACCTTAGCACGTGCGGCTTCTATTCCAAACACTAACAAATTTAACTCCGGAATATCCCTTGCAATAAACTATCGATTTACCAGCATAAAAGACAGAATGCCTCTCGCTGCCCGACACACTCTCAGAGCTGTCGTACGCGCGCACCCCCGCCAGACTCTCGCTCGTCGTTACGCTGGCACCGCCCCTTCGGAGGTTCTCGATGTTCAACCCAGTACCGAAGGGCTTGCGAAACTCTTCGAATCCGACAAAGCCCTCATTCACCATGCTGCCCGTTCGTAACTCTGCCCAATATTTGAGCTCTTCTGATGATATTTACAGAAGCATCCGACTTGTGGAGGAAAATCAGGTATGTCGTCCCTTCACTGTCACGTCTAAATGCTTATTTTCAGCTTCTATGTTTGCATCCCCACCAGTATGTTTTTACCAACTATGGGATTATTTGATCACTAATTTTTCGTTAAGTTGCTGTTTGTCTTGCCTGGGTTTACAATGTGGAAACTGAACACAGTGCCCATGTCGAACACATTAAGCAGGAGAACGGTGGCGAACTCCCTCCGACACCTGCTTTCGAGTATTTGAATAGAAGGATCAAGCCATTCCCTTGGGGTATGAATTCCCTGTTCTTCAACCCCCATGTAAGTTGTCCCGTTCAATAACCATTAACCCTCTTGACCTTCTTTCTGTAGGTCAACAAGAATATGGAAGAGACTGATTGATCTCGGCTCGTCTGTCATAGAATATTAAACAGGACATATGCCCATTTTCTCATAATTACAGAGCTCAGCAATCTTCAAATACCCTCAACCTTGATTGATTCTTGCGCAACACCACTGAAATAAAGTACAGCCCCCAAGTCTTGACAAATTACCCTCCAAGTGGTCGTCTGCGCCAGTCCGGAACCCCATCTCTGCATATCTATTGGCCTAGGAGGTGCCAATTTTTTTAAAATCGTAACGGGTCGCACAAAGGATGCACCAAGTTCCTTTCTAAAAAGCGCCACCCGCCTCTACGATTCTCGACTGGTATGGTTGCACTACTGAGCTGAGGGTGTCACTGAACCTGTTAGTGTCGTTGCCCATCTTGTGAGCTTCGGCTTAGTCGTACCAAATTGTGTGGGTATAAGGACAAGAACAGGTGGGATCGTTGAATACAGCTAGGTAAAACATGGGCATTGCTAACAGTGACATTTTTGGCTGCCAATGAGATTAAGATCCTTTTCCTACAAGCAATTTCAGAGCCGATAGGAAAGGAAGAGCATAAATCTGGAACAGCAAGTACATAGTAGGTATAGACTGGAATCGTATGGAATAAATAAAATGGGAGCGCGCCCAGTTCATATAAGTCACAGTATCATCGTCTAAAAAGTTATTGGTACGCTTCTAAGCAACAATGATGGCACCCAGGAGTGTGCTCAACATCACTGTCACCAAACCAACTACCAAAGGCGTTTGCAAGCCCAGGGAAATAGCAGCGCCAGTCGAAGGATTAGGAGCGAGGATAGTGTACTTTGAACCGAAGACATTTGTGACCACACCCTGTGTAGCCAAGGTGATGACACTTCCACTTTTATCCGTTACGATGGTATAATATTTTCCAGCCACCGCTAAAATAACAGTTAGAATTAGAAAATGAAGGGAATTTGAAAGAAAAAAAATCAAAACTTGCATTCTACGGTAGTGAAAATGTCCCCAAGTTGACTTGTGGCGACGCCGATAACAGAGACCGCTACTCAAGACTCAGACTAACCCTCTGAAAGAGCGCGGATTTAACAAACCAATACTTGATGCATCAGAGAGAATACTGTCAACTAAGATAACCAGTGAATGAGCGTTCAATGCATTATTATGAACATGCGCCACCTACACTGCCTATTTTCGAGATGAGGGGGTACTGTGGGCGCCGGTGTCGGTGGTGGTGGACTTGCAAATGCAATAGCGACCAAGACGGCCAAGAGGGAGAGAAGGGAAAATCTGGTGAGCATGACGGAAATTTTAGATGCGATTGTGGTGTATTAATATTATTCCTTTTAAGTTATGTGATTATGTCAGCAGGGTCAATTATAGAGCCAGATCTGATCTCTGTCTCCAACCAGGCTATGCCTCGCGCAATTATCTCTCCCTCCGTCCTTGCATCGGATTTTGGACAGCTCACTGCGGAATGCGAACGCATGATTAAGAATGGTGCAGAGTGGCTTCATATGGGTAAGAAGCTGCCACCAATCATATGGATCTCTCACTGTCAAAATCCAGATGTCATGGATGGGTGCAATATCTTGGCAAAGTCGCTGATCTTTTACTCTAACTCACGGATATCTGTAGCCATTTTGTTCCAAACATAACCATGGGTAAATACTCGTTCTTATGGTTTCTGTTCCCATATTCATATCAGCGGCAGGCGCTCCCATCTTGTCATGTGTCCATAAAGGAATACCAGATATTTTCATGGATTGCCATATGATGGTTTCAGAGCCAGAAAAGGTGGGTTTCTATTCCTCATTAATCGCTTAACTCTACACCTTGTCATCTAGTGGGTTGACGATATCGCCGACGCGGGAGGTGCACTGTATTGCTTTCATCTTGAAGCAACTGGTACGTACTGTCACTGTTATCCACGCATCGCAAACAACACAATACATTATAGACAACCCCCTCAAACTGATCGCCAAGATACGCGAGCGTCACATGAAGGCAGGGGTTGCCATCTCCCCAGACACTGCTTCCACATCCATCACTGATGAAGTGGGCAACGCTGCAGATATGCTTCTGGTTATGACTGTCTATCCTGGTACTTTTGATCCAGCTTCATTTCTATCTGCGTTTACCCATCGTGATCTTTTTGCCAGGTCGTGGGGGTCAGAAATTTCTCGAGCGATGCATTCCCAAAGTAGCAGAATTGCGCGCTAGGTTTCCTGATAAAGACATAGAAGTTGATGGCGGTGTAGGCCCGAAAACGGTTGGCGCCTGCGCTGATGCTGGTATGCATACGTCTTGAAATATGTTTCAGGTCTCAAACCTTTTTATCAGGAAGCAATGTCATCGTGGCTGGGACAGCCATTTTTGGCGCAGAAGACCCAGAAACAGTTATCAAACAATTAAAAGAAGCCGTCAATACTGCGCAGGCCACATTTGCAAGAAAGTAGTGATACATGGGAGCTACTATTTATATCGGCATAGACACAGCATATCAACTCGTTGTGGAGTAAGATATCTGCAATATCAATCTCAAAGTATGACCTGTGGCGTACCCGACGTGTCATCATAGGAGAACATACTCAAAATCCGTTAATCTGACCACTCCAACATTTCGCCGTACATATTTGGTCTCTCACCCCGAATATACGATTCCATCACCCGCTTCAGAACAGTCGACCAGTCGAGGTCGCGCTGATCTGGTCCGTCCTCGCCTTCCTTTATCCTATTGTGACCTGGGAAACCAGCATTGACTGCTTCTAAATTACTCCTGATCGTCGTCTCGCCCTCCAAAAATCGAGGTCCCAAGTCGGGCCAGTTCCGAGAGGGATCAAAGGGCTTCCACCTATGTAGAGGCATAAGTAAGCCAAAAGTAGAATCAAGGGATGGCATACCAGAAGTTGTGGTAGTGATAACAATAGGCACCTCTAAAGAAACCTTCAAACCCTAATGCTTGTGGGGCAGCACTGTCCTTCGCTGGCGTCTCAAAGAAGTGCTTGAAGCTGGGCCAATAAAATCAATAAAATCCACACTATGACAATAAAAAGTTTCTAACTCAGTGAAGAATGGTTGTGGTGGTCGTGTCAGCTGAAATCCCTCCGTATTCAGCCAAGCCGAGTCAAATAAAGCATCGGGAAGCCGGCGGAGGAGATCCTCCAGATGAGCATCCTTGACATATTTCCAAATAGTATGGGGATGTAAGTCCATATTATTTTTGAGTGCAGTCTTGAAAATGAATGACCCCAAAGCGGAGTTCTTGTTCAGATGCATGACAGCAGTGTTATACTTTTCCATGCGGGACCAACGATACGCGAAGGCACCCTTCCATCCCCAAAGTTCTTCCCAATCCCTTAACAAGAGAATATCTGCATCAAGGTAGATGCCTCCAAAGCGATGGCAAAGAATAAAGCGGGCCAAATCAGACAAGATCACTGAGAGTCGATCATATGTGTCCGAAGATTTTGAGCCGGCAATATTGCCAGGACCTCCGATCTGGGATAGACCAGCAAGGTTTTGGGATTTCCCTGCTGAAGTGAATAGGGTTTTTGTGCGCCACTCATCCTTCAGCTCGGGTATATGGTCAAGTTGCTCGGTCGTATTCCACATCTTGAATTGAATGACATCTTTGAATCGTGGATGTAGAAAAGGCGAAGACCATGGGTTCGATTTCAGGTGATCAAGCATGTCATTCAGAGCGTTGGGGTCAGGTATGGATGCTGCAGGTCCGGGGTTTATCCATACCCAGAATTGTGAGCGACATGGGCCATCGGCAGGGTATGTCTTCAGATGAAGGCCGGTATTTTGCGTAAAAAGGAAGGATAAGAGAGCGAGATACGGCTTATCCGTGAATTCACCTGCCCAGAACATGTGGAATATCCGTGAGCTTTCTGGATCACAGTATGCTGGATTAGCTGAAGGAGAAACGTAGCGTGGAGGTCGTCGAAGTGGTATTGGTGTGGCTTCCCAGTCTTCACTGCGGTGCTTTCTGAGCCCACCGTCAGGGTCGGGAGAAGCAGGTCCAGTACGCAAGTAATGAACATCACGCGTCTCGAAAGTTGCATTCTGTGGTTGTTCCAGGTAGATGTATCTCCAGTCATCCAATTTCCCTCTTCGCATCTTCTTTCCATTGTCAAGACCGGCGCCAACGCGCAAAACCTCGAGGCAATCGCGAACAAACTTACAAAAAGGAAGTCACGTCTCTGTCCATATTGAATCCTGTTTTATGTAATGACATACCTTATTTCTCTCAAAAGCACAATGCTGCATGACAATATCGAGGTCGACAATACTTCCTGGAACAGGGCGAGGAGGAAACCCGGCTTTTGCAGGTACGCTTCTCAAGTCAAAATAAGACCTCCGAGCTCCTGTTCCCCGAGTAGTCGTTGCATAGGTTTCACCCGGATAATTTGACACTAATTGAGGGGGCAGACCAGGGTTTTCGATTGGGAATCTGAACTGTATCTCCTCGGGTACTAAATCTCGTTAATAAGGGAAATAATATACATAAAAATACTCACTTCCTTGCCGACTAGGAAAATGTCCACTTGAGACTTCCCAATGCCATATCCTCTGCAAATCCTCTCTTCTGAATACTAGAGTATGACGCTCCTTTCGAAAGAATAAAACCTTGACAAAGATTGCGAAGACGAATAGCAGAAGCAGAAACAGCGACCCTCTCCTCCTCCTCAAACGAGTGACAGTCAAGGCATATAGTTTGTACGAATTGATGCAGCGGAGTCGAATTCGTAGTAAAGGAACTGGTATAACAACGATCCATGGCGTTTTGGCAGCGTAACTTGCATACTTTTCTCGCTCTGCGCTAGAAGGTGACGAGAAACGTGGTAGTATGTTACTGATAAAACGACCTCTATGTCGTTCCCGGGGTATCGCAGTCGAGGTACTCGTCATACTTCAGCATATGAGGCAAGATGAAGAAAGCACATCCACGTCGCGTCACTTATTTTGGACTGTTCGATCACACAATTCAACAAAGGCTTGTCACATCTCAGTACATATGTATGTGTCTACAAACTCGGTAAGGTAAAATTCTTTCTATCGTGGTGATCGCGAAACCGCGATCAACTTTTGCAACATTGTGTTCTGAGAGCAGAGCGATTAAGCGGTCAAAGGTTGGAGCTGGAGATCGGCAGCATCCGTTGGCACTGACAGAACGCGGAGTGTATTGGTATGGCCGAGTCCACCTTTCCAACCTTGAACTGCAATGATAGTAGTTCCAGGAGTGACAATGTTAAGAGCAAGAGCACTACGAAGTCCAAAGCGAATGCGGTTGTCAACCTGATAAATTTTTGTTAACTTCATTGTAACACATGTAAAGTTGAGTACATACATCGATTTGCCACTGGTAACTCTCAATGCCCCTCGGTTCGGGATACCAGAAAGGGTAGCAAGCGCGATGGAGGTGAATTTGTCTTGATGTTTGCTGGTTTCGAGTCACTGAAGTGCAATTTTCAAAGTCAACGAAGTATTCACAAGTCACACAAAAACATACCAGTGATAATGGGAACACAAGGTCGATATTTGGAGATCAAGCGAGCAGTATTTCCGCTTGTAGACAACACTATGATAGCACTAGCACCTTGCTCGAAACACGCTCCCACTGCGGCAATAGCCACAGTTTCGGCAGTTTCAGTCGGACGGGGCTGTATGCTCCTGATGTTATCAAATAGAGGTGGATAGCAAATTGCGGCCTCAGCCAGAAGGCAAGTTTCGGCCATCATGAGGACTGGTTCATTGGTGAGTGTGCAACAGATTCTGATAAGCTGGGAACCTACCAGATTGCACGGGATAGCTGCCTTTAGCGGTCTCACCCGAAAGCATCACGCAGTCAGCACCGTCCAACACAGCATTGGCGACGTCACTGACTTCTGCACGAGTAGGGCGGGGATTAACCGTCATGGACTAGAAAACAAGATGAGAAAGATAATACAATTAGTATTATCACACATACCTCGAGCATCTGGGTTGCCACAATGACGGGTTTCCCAACCATATTGCACTTGGCAATCATCATTTTCTGTGCTAAGAAAACCTGGCTCGCAGGTATTTCAATGCCAAGATCACCACGGGCGACCATGACACCATCTGCCTCCTTGAGGATCTCATCAAAATTAGCGACTCCTTGCTCATTTTCTATCTTGACAATAACTTTGATGTTGGCGCCGTCAGGTCCCAGAACAGTGCGGATATCATGAACATCTTGGCTACGCCGAATAAATGAAGCAAAGATCATATCGACACCGTTCTTGACTCCAAATTCGAGATCTTTAATATCTTTCGCGGAAAGAGCAGGGAGATCTACGTTGGTTTTAGGTAAATTGACTCCCTTGCGTGAAGAAATAGTTCCATTGTTCAAGGTGCGAACACGGATGTTGGGTCCATCTATGGTCAGAACCAGGAGCGACAGAATACCGTCATCGACATAGATAAGTTTCCCAGGCGCGGTGACCTTGGGAAGGTTTTGCTGCGCAAGAAAATCTTAGCATCGTCTCAATATAAAGTGAAGATGACGTACGTAATCGACGAACAAGAAATCGTTATCACAAATTTCGGAGTACTTTGGATCGGTCGTAATAGTGAATTCATGGCCAGCAGCCACAGGAAACTGACATATGTTGTGAGATGACGGTCTGTCAAACTCAAATAACTCACATCCTGTCCATTCTTCGTCAACCCAGTCCGGATTTCTGGTCCTTTCTGCGTCAAATGTTAATAATGCCACATCTGTAAGTATAGGATATAATCGCTCACAGTGTCCAGAGCGATGGCAACGGGACGTCCATTTGGGTCCGCTGAAACGCACTCATCAGCTGGTGGAGGCGGTGTTTCTAGTATAGCATACCAGCAAGCATTTTCCTCGTATTATCGATGACGCTTTGATGGTATTCATAGGAACCATGAGAGAAATTCATGCGCACTTATTCTCCTTTTCAGAAGAATTCCGTTGCGAAAGAAGAAACAAACTACACACCAACATTAATGCCAGCCTTGCGCAACTCTGCCAATTTCTCGACCGTATTGACTTTTGGACCTGGGAGAAGTCAGATACATTTGTGCCTGATTGTCATGATATAAACTTGCCGATGGTGGCAATAATGGAGGTCTACGATTCGTCAGGTTTTGGGGATGAATGGAGGTGATCAGACAAACCTTGCGGTGATAGCGATTGATTTCAGAGACTTGTGCGACATCGGTCGTTAAAGTCGAATTCCATTCAAGTTGAGAGCGAACAATGTTGAACGACATCGTTGCAGAGAGGAAGGAACAAGAACTGCCTGGATCTTAATTTTATATGTATGGCGGTGCGGAGGCAACAGTTGTTATCGCATCGGTCGGATAAGACGGCTAGCACGTTTCAAAGTCCCACAATCTTAATGCACGTTGTCTATACTCAGGTGTACATCGGGAGCTTATCGGTGACCGATAAATTCCAACTCTAAAATTTCATGTAAACGATCATGTAAGCCTCAATTGAACAAATGTGTAATCGGGATTTTCCAGTAAGTATTACAGATTAGATTCCAGCAGACGGAATAACTATCAAGGTCTGCCTCATACCTTATATACGATGCCTTCGCTAAGCATGAGCTCATCATTTTCACCCATGATTTCACAAATACGTGTTGCTTCTGCTGTTCCATAGAGCGTATCGGTGGGCAAGCCTTCATTAATGAGTTCGAGAAATTCGTTCAAGAAAACTGTATCCTGATCCTGCATATGAGTAGCAAAAATTTTGGATACCCGGGATCGGAATAATTGTAACCTCGAGTAAAGGGCGATTAGTAAATAGTCAGTATAGACGGGATGAGAGGTTTACCTGTCAGGGGTTGTACCATCGGCACTGTCGGCGGGAGCTGGCTCGTCGACGGCCATTGAAATATCTTGGCTATCGTCACCCCAAATGGGATCCTGAGGCACAGGTTGCACAGTAGGAGCCCTCGACGTGCGTCCAGGGGTATTCATACGTTCTGCGGGTGCGGGTTCCTCCTCATCACTCTCTTCGTCGTCGTCTTCATCATCACTGTTGTCAGATCCCTTGCGCACGGCAGCACCGCTGTTCAGCTTTCGCTTTTTCCTTCGCTGACGTTTGGGAACCTCCCTGAAGAGGGCGAACCGCATGATCTCTTCAGCTTGCTTCGCATCGGACTGATCGACCTTCGAGGACAATCTGGCTTTCGCGTGTGCAGTAGCAAGACGAATGAGGGTCTCGAGAGTACGTGCAGTAAGAGGAGAAGTCTAGGAACAGGGCCATGAGTATAATGTTATGAAAAGGTTTTTCCCGGTGGCGCTAGTCTCTTGTACCTTTTTCTTATTCCCTTCCATACCTTCGTTCCGCAAACTAGCATAGACTTCGACGATGTGGTCCGCCGCTCCTTTGCTCAAGATGGGAACAGTTTTACTTTTCGCATATTGAATATACTTCTTGACGAAGGGGATGCTTAAAATTTGCTTCTTCTTTGGTTTACCACTCCTCGTCTGGATACCTGGATTACGGGACTGGACGGCCATGTGTAGGAGTGGATCATATTTCTCGAATGGTGTAGTGTCTACTGCCTCGTTATCCACGTTTGAGCCGGGTCCTTCGACTGATAGAGGTTGTGAAAGGTTATCGTGGACCGGAGTCCCTTCTTCCACGCCAGGGGGCAAATATCGATGCATACGTAGGACATGGTCCGCAATGGTCCGATCGCGCTCTTCGTCAACATCATCGGTGACAACGAAAAGTAAATCAAACCGAGAAAGAAGAGAATCAGGAAGGGCGATATTCTTATGAGGGTCTTTGTGGATATCATACTGTCAATAATGTATCAGAATCATGTTGACCTTACAACGAAATACAGTACCTGTCCATAAATAGGGTTCGCTGCAGCCACAACACTACACCGAGCGTTCAAGCTCGTGTGGATGCCTGCTTTAGCAATCGTAACAGTTTGTTGTTCCATTACTTCATGAATAGCAACTCGATCAATATCCGACATTTTGTCGAATTCGTCGATGCAAACAACACCTCGATCAGCGAGGACCATGGCTCCTGCTTCAAGGCGTCGCTCTCCTGTTTCCTTGTCAGTTGTCACTGCCGCGGTGAGACCAACGCCAGAACTTCCACGGCCAGTTGTCGCGATAGCGAGTGGAGCTGTTCCGAGAATGAAACGAAGCAGCTGTGATTTAGCGGTTGAAGGATCACCAACCATTAAAAGGTTGATGTCACCACGAATGTGTGTACCGTTAGGCAAATTCTTCTCGGCGCCCCCAAGAAGGAGAAGAAGGATAGCTCGTTTGATGTGCTCATGACCGAATATTGACGGGGCCAACGAGGTGGAAAGGAGATTAAAGATATCAGAGCGCTTCGCAAGCTGGTTGATGGTCCTAATATCCGTATCTGTAAGAGGGGTATGCGCGATTCCGCCACCTATTTTCGAAGACAAAAGATTGATGTTGTTTGCAACAATGAGTGACCTAAAGACGTCGGAAGGGGCGATAAAGAAGGAATATATTGACTTACTTGAAAGCACCATTTGATCCACCACCAACACTGCGATATACACCGACCAGTTGAACACGGTCACCAGGCTTACATTTGTCCACCAAGTCGTCATCGAGAATGATGTCCGTACTCCGAGGCAGCTGACCTGGTGGCGCACGTTCAGGCATTTCCTGGATGCTGATCCTCTGATGATCCTGGAAGTGGCAAAATCCGAATTCTGTTTCAACAGCGTGACCGTCGTCATCAGTTGTAGGAAGAAGTGATGTTGTTGGAGGTGCACTCGAGCTAGAAGACGTCGCGTCCCGGTATTCTCGTTCATGGAATTGGCCTGTTTCCGGACAGTAATGGACGGATTTGAGCATCTTCGGACGGACAAGAGAACAACGTGTAATGATGCCCTCCAAGGATATCATCTTTCCAAGATGAGACGCACAGAGCGTACGGGGGCTAACATGGTGGTCACCAAAAGAACCACTAAAGCCGATGTGGAAGCTTTGAGAGATATCATGTTTTTCTTGGTCGTATACGTGTTCGATAACAGATTTGAGCGCAGCCTCAAATGCAGGGAAATAGTCTACGGGATTCTTGAGGAGTCCATTGACAGAATCGCGGTCAAAGTCGCGTAAATCGTCAATATTGACGATGAGACGAGTCTGCTTGGTGCGAAGCATGCGATGAATGTCATCCTTGTAGTTGTAGATTGGTGAATCTGCCTCAAGGAATTTCTCAAAGATGCGGGTCTTATCCCGCATCAGGTCATCCTGAGGAACGGCGTCGTCAAACGTAGCCATGGTGGTAGGAAACGCGTCGCACTAATTTGGCACGTCCACTTATGCAAGTAGATCCAAGCATCACCACACAAGTCATGTAGAGTTCGGGGACTCGGGCTAAACTTTTTCTCAACTTCTCAGTGTCCGACTCATGAGCTTGCTGGATCAAGAAATTCTGGATGCTTGTTCGACGGCAGAACTGCGGACGGAAGTGGTTATTAAATTTTTTAGGCTGGTCGGGTCTCTTAGGCTCATGATAGCGACTTGGCTGCTCAGAAATCGTTGACTCTTGGGGTGACTGTCTCAAAAAAAAAAAAGCCGTGGTTCCCAATAACAGAAGGAAGTGAAAGTTAACTGATCTGGTTGCAAAAAATGCATGGTCTTTCGCATGCCTGGAAGCTCATAACACTATCTTGGCATAACCTTTCTCAAGCCGCTAATCAATTCAAAATACTCACAGGAACACTAAGAGTGCGCCCATTCTATCAAATCCTTTTTAAAAACGCGGAGCTGATATGATATAACAAGCAGCACAGGAACACAAGAGTGGCTTTTGAGCTCCCGACCTTGCCTTCAAAGTTCTGATGCTGATAAACTCTTGCCACTGAATCGGAAGGTCGTCTTTACACCACCTGCATTTCTGATGACGCCCGATCTCAATCGTGTCCACTGACAGACAGCGACAAGTGCAATAATTTTAACCAGCTTCTATCATTTTCTGACGCGCCTGGCGGTGTTATTTGATTTTGTTCTGACGCCATTTTCTACTTTAGTGAATATCCATACAGAACCGGTTGAAAGACCTTTGGACAAGTCTCTATGCTACTGAAGAAAAATCAAAACTTTGCAGCATATGAATATGTCGTCTTAAGAATGGTATTTCACAGTCAGCTTATAATTCATAGTGGCTTACAATTCTTGTACCTGATTGTGACTGGCCTTCACCACGTAGGTGTTCCACTGTTTGCGTTCGTCGGACCTTGCTCGTGATGAACAGCTGATCGCTTCCAAGTAGGTGGGAAGCCGAAACCATGTTTCGTCGATAGTTCAGCGTCTGACTCTGCCACCTAGAATCGCACGAAAGTGAGATAAAGTCAGGCTTCGAGGAGACCAGAAGCTTACTGGGGCAGCAACCACGGACGAAGCAAGGAAGGCAACAGAGAAAGCTGCGAGGCTTTGCAGACTAAACAACATTTTGTAGGGCAAGAACCTGAAGCACAAGGGACTCCATTGACCCGTCCTTTTAAGCCTCCAAAGGAGATCGTTCCGATGGATCCCGTGCGCTTTACTCGGGCAGCAGACAGTCGATCCGCCTTGCCGGCTATAGTAAGCGGAACAACTTTGCCACAGCTGCAGACGTACTTTTGCAAACCCCAAGAGCCATCGGAACTGGTCACCCGGTCGGGAGTCAAAAGTCCGAATATCTGATGCAGCCGACTTTCGGGACCTAAATGGCGGCATTTCGTAGCCATTTTATGCAAAATAAGAAGCTGCTTTGCTGGTGGTCTTAATCAGGTCCGGAGATTGGAGAAACGGATGGAATTCATCAACACCGCTTCTCGTTGACAGATCATTGGTGCCTTGAACTACTCGCCCTATCAGTGATGGTGCATATAATTCTGGGCCTCGATAGGCAGAGGTCATCTGGATTACTTCCATCCTAGCGTGGCCCGTCTGTCAACGCTTAGACAACAAGGAAATGGTGAAACGTATCCGCTTGGTCAAAACAGCCTCAAGTTCGATCTCAGATCAATACTTGATTCTCTCATTTTGGAACTCCCAAGTACGTTGTTCATCGGACTAGAACCCCCGAACTTGACAAGAAATTATCGACGCTGGCAAATTTGCGTCTGATTATAGAACTCGATAAAGAATTGGCACTCGTCAACGTATACAGGCTTGGTCTATGTTTGACATTTCAGCTTCTACTGTCCAGTGCTCGCTCAGGCCGTCTGTATGGTACGTATATTGCTTGCTGCCAGGGAGGAATTCGCCCCGCTTGCTATTGCTGTTTTTCAGATGGTGTGTTGACACACGCACCTACATAATCTTTTATCTTTTCTCAGAATTCTCGTATTTATGCATGTTGACATTTAGGGGGCCAGGTAGATACCCCCAAGGGTTGAATTCAGACTTTCCTGCTGCAGTGGAACACCCTAAAAGTACGAGTGGTCGTATTAAATAAACGTCGGTCTGGTTGAAAGCCAAACACTCTGGCTAATTCGATATTGTTCATTAGGACTGTGGGGCTTCCGAGTCGAGAACCAACTTCATCACCCCTAAGAGCTCGTACGGAGCCCAAGCGAACATGGCAATAAGAAATGAATCCGAAGTCTAGACTGGCAGGACGTCATCAAGACGTTCATTTGTGATAAATCGTCCTGGGTTTGGGCTGAGCAGAGCGACAAAATTCGGACGCGCACAGACTTCGAAAGAATTTCAGAAAGTCTTTGGCAACTCCGGACGCGCAGTATGAACGTTTGACGAACCACCGGTATCGGTGTGTCCGACTTGGAGTCCCTTATTCAGATCGCTTTTGTAACCGCTCCAGCATCAAGATCGAAGTTGTCTTTAAGGCCGCGGAGGCAGGACCAAGGCGTATTAGTAACGTTTACGGGACAAGCAAGAACGGACGCAGGCAGAGATGCAGCAAGGGCCATTGATTTTGAAGGGTCCGGGTCGTTTGTAGTGCCATTGAAACCATGAGTACCATTTACTTACGCCACCGTGATGGTTTTGCGACCATACAAGCATGGTGCTTTGACGTCGAGATTCCGGGCTTCAAGCCTCGAGGCCTATGAGTAGGCACAATGCCATAGACCTGACAGCTGTCCGTTCATAATCGGCCATGATCAGGTGAATCTTCGTATCGTGGCTCCAGGGAAGCATAAATGCCAAATACTTCATGGACATGGGAATCATTGCTCAAAATGCTGAAGCTTAGGATTGGGATTGAATTAATTCGCATCAACGCATCATGACCTTTGTGATTTTCAAGAAGAAAAATATTTGTGCTTGGTACTTATAATAATTTACACAGGCTTGATGAAAATCTCAAGTTCGAACACTATCGGTTCAGATGCAACCAAGGGAAAGCCAAGTCGGGGTGTGAGTGCGTTACAATAGTGGGCAAATGAACAGGAATCTGCCGGGATTCGATTTGAAGAAAGAGGGGTACTAGTTCCGAGCATTGCCTAGATCTTGCAAAGTCGAGAGAACGAAGAGCTCACGAAATCAGTATATAACCGATTATCGTTTCATTATCTCCCAGGGAGAGAAAAAGAGTCATTACCAGCATTATGTACAAATGATAGGAATATTGCCACATCGAGTAATTAATCCTGAGTAAAAGTTGGTCAGTCAGATCAGGGATAGTGCAGAAGGATTCTTACCCAAAGTTTGATGAGCCCATCCCAAGAAGCAGTGATGACTTTGGACTAATAAATTGAGTCAGTTTCCTCATGATAAGGGGAAGAGCTCGACTCACAGTCTCATGTGGTAGCCATTCATGCGCAATAACGACTTTTGCATGCGCCTTGAGGCGAGACTTGATACGTCCCGTCTTCCAATCCCAGAAAACAACATTGCCCTCACCGTCTCCACTGCTGATCCATTTCCCGTCGGGGGAGAACCCAACTTGGCAAGCGTAACCTGCAACGGAGTGACCTGCAAAGCGTTTCTTGCGGTTCTGCCGGAAGTTGTCGGTGCTGTAGACTAAAATTTGGTTATCAAGGGACTGCGCAGCGAAATATTTGTCTATGGAGTGGCTTAGCTTGACACTTAATGTTCGAAGATTCTGAGGACTCACTAGATGGGTGGAGCGTGACAGCGGGCATAGAATGCATGTGAGGTTCAGCAATGTATTTGATCACTACTGGAATGTCGAAATCCCATGCTCGAATCGTCTTGTCGTCGGACGTTGTAACGAACCGCCTGTTTTCGTCAACGAAGGTGATTGTATTGACAGGTCCAAGATGTTGGTCGTATTCTTGAGTAATTTCACCAGAGTTGATGTCGTACTACACCATCCAGGAATCAATTCCTGTGTTTCACCAAAGGTCGTGGAAATATTTACCTGTATAACCTTCTTATCCGACATTCCAGCAAGGAAAATATTTTGTTTATCTTGGTCAGGATGGAAGCGGATAACGTAAGGAATTTTCCCGTTGCCGAATCGTTTGATACATTGGCCTGTTTCCGTATCCCACAACTTCATTTGACGATCGTATCCGCAGGAAAGAAATGTTCGACCATCGTTGGAAAATGTGACATCCTTCACAGCTTTGACGTGTCCGTGGAATGTCCGAAGACAATTGCCATGATCATAAATGTCCCAAAGCTGATGCAGGATTGAGGTTGTACAACAAGCGGGAATCACGATATCAAACTCACTTTAATCTTGGTATCCATCGAACCACTGAGGAGCAGGTGGCCCGTCTCAGGAAATGTCCGGATAACCGAGACTCCTTGAGTATGGCCGGTCCACGTATGTATACAAACTTTAGGAATGAAACAATCCTGCGAACCAGCTTCTTGCAATAGTTGTGGTGTGTTAGCAATGGGTGGGGACATATACGTTCGCCCTTGGTAATCGTGCATTGACTTGCCATGGAACACAGACGTCTCTTGGCCATCTGAACCACGTTTTGGTTTCGCCTTTTTTGTGATGTATTCCGGCTCTGGAGCTTCGTCTTCTTCTTCGTCGTCCCCACCAGTCCCTTCCAGACCCGAAAGAAAATGAGCGTGCGGTTCTTCACCGTCCCATGATGCCCATGGCCCAACATAAGCTCCATCCCCATCTACGACGGACAGGTCTCCCTTGTTTTTTCGCTTTCGTTTTAATTCTTTCTTGTCTTTCCGTTTGACATGAAGTGAGTCGATGGTTGCGAAACCATTGGCGGCGGCATTCTCAATTGAACCAACAAGTGCGGGTGCATTTGGATCGACGGAAGGATTAGCTGAATAGCCAAGGATGGAGTGGGTGAGATACTGCGTTCGGAACGCGTGATCTGACATAGACTGTTCCTCTACATGACCAGCAAGTGCATTCTGATTCAGGAAACGATTTCCATCACCAAAGGGATTTTCGGGGCCTTGAATCGGAAGAATCATATCATTGTACGGGATATTAACATTCATTTGAGTATCACTTGGTCTGGTAACCAAGGATGTTAAATTCAACGGATCCTAGGTTTCATTTAGCCCCGAACGCAATGCAACATATCAGTGGAATACGAACCTCCGCGAGAACGTGCGGAGCCGAATCGAGTGTTTTTGTCGACGCATGGTCTTCCACACGTTGTTTTTTAATGACCGGAAGCAAAGATAAACCGAATGCGTCGTTCCTGGAAACCGTATCTTCGTCGTCGGACGAGTATGCAATAGGCAGGGACATAGGGACGGAGTACAGTCAGGCTGTGCCGGAGAGTCGGAGACACAACACAACCGCCAGGTGGTCACAGCATGTGACGTGATTGTGCTGTGAAAAGCTCTGGATATACTCGTGTTCCAAGTTCCCGAGTCGTCCTCTTAAACACATTTTATGACTCTTCCCCACTCATGGCTGACAGAGCAACAAGTCGTCCGTGGACAGAACAAGAAGGTTTGTTTTGCTCATTGTGAACATCTAGCTCTTACTCATCATCTTCAAGATGCTCTCTTACGCCAAGCTGTCGCCCAGCACGGCGAGAACGACAATTGGAAGATCATCGCTACCTCAATACCTGGAAGATCCAACAAGGCTTGCAGAAAGGTCAGTGATTTCTCTTTGCTGTCCGATATCGAGTACTTCAACCCCTTTTTGTCCAGCGCTGGCTGCATTCCTTGCAACCGAATGTGAAGAAATCAGCTTGGACTCCAGACGAAGATGAATTGCTCCTCGAGCTTTTCGATAAATTTGGACCTAAATGGTCCTTAATCGCCCGCCAAATTGCTGGCAGGACCGATGATGCTTGCTCGAAGCGATACCGGGAGTCACTCGACCCAAGTCTCAAGAAGGATCAGTGGACACCAGAAGAAGATGAAAAACTAATGGAGGTGTATAACAGAATCGGTGGAAAGTGGTGCCAACTTGGTCAGGAGCTACAACGCAGTGGGCTAGGTTGCAGAAACAGGTTTGTTTGATCCGATAGTCGATTTCTTTTCGCTGAGAGCCATTACCAGGTGGAGACTTTTGGAAAGGAAGAAAGCCGCGAAGGCAAATCAAGATAATAGCCCTAGCCAGGTTTCCTCTGTTCACGAAATACCCTCATTTGCGTTTACCGCAGAGCACGCTTCTTCCTTATTGATATCTTCGGAGATATTTCCAACTGCACCAGCGCCAACCGTCACATCAGTTAGTTGGCCCCCCTATTACCCCCCTGAAGCGTACACTATGTTGACCTCGGTGGATGATCATTGTTATCCTAACGACCTGGAACGACCATTCCATGCCCTCACGCCCCCAATTCCAGAACGACCCAACCCGGATGTCGCACCCTTTCAATTCTCTTCGTCGTCTCTTAGTGCAGCGCTCTCCGACCCTCCGCGTTATATCCACCCTCTTCCCCCTCAATCGATCTCCAATACTCCAGAGCTCTCTCAAGATACGTTGGATGAGCCGACAAATCTTTCACCTCTATCTCAGTTCCCGGAGATGCATGACGTTTTAATGTCTCCAGATGATTCACCCTTCGAACCTCAGTTGCAGGTGGAAGTATCGCAGCCACCATACGAAGATCCTTTCTTTTTATCCATAGACGACAGATTCCAGTTTAGCTCGCCCGTCACCTTTTCATCGGAACTCTCTCATGACCATATTTTCCAAGAAATGTGGAAGATGCGTGGCACAGAGGAAATTGAATTCGACTCCCCGCGTAGCGTTCTCGACGGTCTTGTCAACTTCACTGATTTCCACGAGAATTTCTCGTCTCCTATGTCCACACCATATTCCACACCATTCTTCCACTCCAATTCTTTATCCCCTACATCAAGTCCCAACCCCATCTCATTTGTTGACCTACCAAACTCGGAGTTTCCCTCGAGCGGTTCCTTGCTGTTCTCTCCTCCTGTCCACCCCCGTCGTCCAACGAAAAAGATTGCATCAAGGAAACATAAAACTACTATGAAAATTCCAATGGTAACTCGTTTATCTTCGTCACTTCCACTCTCCAGCGAGTAAGTATCGATCTTCTGTCAATGGCGATACGATCTCACTCAGCATTGTTCAGTCCTAATATCAAACCGTATGCCTGCGGTCGTCCATCCTGCTGGCCCAATAATCAGGATACAAGTTCAAGTTGTTTTGCCACTTCTGGGGAATTACAGGATCATGCAAAGGAGCAGCATGCCGAAGAGGACTTCGACAAGCCGTACCGCTGCGGTTTGGCTAGCTGCGGAAAGTCTTGGAAGGTGTGAAGCGGTTTTTTCGCTGCTGTGACCGAGTGCTAACGCAGTTCTGACAGTCTATAAATGGCTTACAATATCACCTACAAATGTACGTTGTTTCGTTTTCGTTTGGTTAGCAGAAATCCCTGACACTCAAGTCTTAAGATCGGCTGTCCATTTTACTAATGCACTTCACGATAAGTTCTCGAGACAGCCTGCTACACCAGTCCAGCAGATGTCCTTGCTCAGTACGGAAGGAGACAGCGAAGACTCCGATAGAAGATACCCGTGTCCCAAACTCGGTTGCTATAAGGCTTACCGACAAGCAAGCGGATTGAGATACCACTTAAAACACGTAAGCTTTTATTCTTTCTTGCTCATAGGTGATGAACTCACTATCTTGTTTCATGAAGGGACATCCACCAGATCTACCAGCGCAACTTAATATCGTTCCTCCTGCCTTAGAACGCCAATTACCTGCAAAGGCCAAAAAGATGCGCCCGAAGCCGTTGATTGATGGGGTTTCTGTGCAATTGGAACAACCTGTAACAACCATCTAATTCATCTCTCTGCTTTATCTGCTGCGACATATGGAATCAATATTTTTCGGTTTTTTTTTCTGCTTTTCATGCCACATGTTGAACATTTCTATCTATATTGTGATCTCATGCTTCCCTGTTGTCCTTACGTTTCTGGTGTTCTCGCTTTCTCTTGCAACCTTAAAGCTTGCTTCACATTCTTGTCTTTTTTACACATCTTAAACACGGTGGACTTGTAGGATTCAAGCAAACATCTAATTTAATACCATTTCGATGCATTATTCAAGAGGTATGAAAAGATTGATCATGATAGGGTATTTATCGTCTTGGTTGACCTCCAGCGCCCGGGCTAAACTGGCTAGCCCTAACAGGGGAGTCAGCAGTGTATTGAATTAAACCCTGAATGCTCACATTTCGCTCAAGTTAGGATCGGCTAAGATCTCTTCCATGGTCGGCATATTACCGGATTGTACGCGGTCCATCTGCGGAGCGAGTGTTCAATAGTGTAGATTTCCCACAAGTGGGGACTTACCATGTTAGCTACAGAGGGGTTCTGCATCAGTTGCTCTAACCCGCCATTAGCCATCATTTGCTGGGCCAATGACATGAACTGTGGATTGCCCATTAAGCTTGACAAGTCTGGCATGCCTCCTCCTCCTCCTCCTCCTCCTCCTCCTCCGCCCATATTTCTCAACATATCAGCCATGCCTGCCAAACCGGGACCGCTGCCAGGGTTCGGAGTCGATCGAGGTGCTGGTGAAGAGGAAGCACCATCTGACGTTGATATCCTGGACTTGGCATTTTGCAGACCACCCTTTAGGCCAGCATTGTTTGGATCGAGCTTGAGGCCACGTTCAAATGAACTTGCTGCAGCTTTGAAATCTTCCAGAGAGTAGTGGGCGTGGCTGAATGAGGCGAATGAGCTTAGACATGCATCTTGCCTCAAAAGTAAACCTACCCGAGTCGATGATATGCCTTAACAAAATTTGGGTCTACGGTAATCGCTTGCTCAGCGTCTCCGATAGCTGATAGATGGTCGCCTTTGCTAGAGTAAGCGGCAGCACGATTTGAGTAGTAGACAGGGTTGTTATTATCCAGAGCCACTGCCTTGCCGTAAGACTCTATAGCAGCATCATAGTTCTTGCCTGACATATGCGCATTGCCTTCCTGTTTGAATTTCTCGGCCTTTGCTTTGTCCTCTGCCGAAGGGCCTTGTGCATGGGTCGAGGAAGGAGCAGATGGTGCACTGACTTTGTTACGAGTCTTAATGAATACATCGAATATGCTTTGAAGGGTAGCTGGCTTCACGGAGAGCTTTTCGGATTGCTCCTCGTCTGATGGATCGACGCCGAACGCTTCACCTATGCACTGGACTGGTGGAGAACAAGGAGGTCAGGAGATGGCAGCATTCAATACAATAAAAACCATACTCGCTACTTCCAGGCCCTCCTGGTCGTCGGTTTTGACTGTCCCATCCTCAATAGATTGGTTTAGGAAGTCAATAATAGCATAAACCAACCGCTGCTGTTTCTCAGACATTAGCAACAATGAGAAAAGGTGATGGGGTAAACAATCAAAAACAGTATACGTTGGACAACACTCTGACCATGTTTTTCTGCGCCATTTCAGGAGAGCCACCGTTGGAGCCTGTCGTCTCGACGAAATCTGGCAAAGTCTATGAGCGCCGGCTCATAGTCAAATATATCAACGAGAACGGGACTGACCCAATTACTGGCGAAAAATTAGAAGAGTCTAACTTAGTTGCGATTAAAGCTTGTATGTTTTTTTATTTTGCGTTCTGTCTGCAATTTTGTTATCGTTTTTGCACCTTATAGCACCAGAAACCGCTCCTCCACGACCTCCGACCCATACCTCAGTCCCTGCCCTACTCCTTCTTCTCCAAAATGAATGGGATTCGCAAGTTTTGGCAGCCTATTCTCTCCAACAACAGCTCCAAGCGGCGCGTCAAGAGCTTAGTTATGCGCTATATAGTGAAGACGCTGCTCGCAGAGTGATTGCCCGTCTTCTTAGGGAGCGTGATGCAGCAAGAGAGTAAGTTGACTTTTTCCAGCTATTTTCAATCACACCCTGACGCCTTCCTCACAGAGCTTTGGCCAACATCCAAGCTTCAATGGGAATTTCTTCAGCTCCCCCTGCAAATGGAGAGGACGTGGAAATGGCCGAAAACAGTCCTGGAGAGGGCGGCTTGCCAGAGAATGTCGTTGCAGAGATCGACAAGACTCATCAGGCGTTGAGCACAGTTCGCAAAAAACGCAAGCCCGCTCGCGACTATGCAACTCTGGCGGAAGTCAAAGACTACCAGCTCGTGCACACGATTCCTTCCCTTCACTCAGCGTCTCCTGCTGGAATCACCACTTTGGCCCTCTCAAAAAGTCAACCATCACAATTTCTTACTGGCGGCAACGACAAGAAAGTACAGTTATATGACCGAAGCACTAACAAAGTGCTTGCCTCTTTAAAAGGTCACACAAAAAAGGTCAATCATGTTGCTTTCCGCGAAAAAGATGGCGAAAACACCATCCTTTTATCAGCGGGTGCAGACAAAATTGCCAAGGCATGGGCGCACGACTCTGTTTCTGGGGAGTACATCCCAAAGTCGACCATACGCCTCCACAAAGGGGAACTCAGTGGCTTGGCTGTCCACCCGACTTCCTCGCTCTTCGTCCTCGCCTCGACTGATAAGACCTATTCGGTGCACGATATTTCCAACTTTTCTCAAGTATTCCGATCTGCACCGTCGGACGAAGTATTCAGTGCCCTCTCAATCCACCCTGACGGATACCTCGTTGGTCTTGGTACACCATCATCAACCGTCCAAATGTACGACATCCGCACAGGGGGTATTGCTGCGTCTTTGGCCCCGTCAGATCTTCCGTCCTTCACAGTCAATTCTCTTTCGTTCTCGGAGAACGGCTATCATCTTATGGCACCCAGCGCTGATTCCTCAGTAGCAGTCTGGGATCTCCGTAAACAGAAAGCCACACATACGATTTCGTTGGGTGACGACTTCAAGATCAGCAATGTCCTGTACGATCCTAGTGCGCAGTACCTCGGAGTGGCTGGTAACAAAGGGCTCAAAATCTTTGCACACAAAACCTGGGAAGAACTGCTGACACTGGAGGAAGGAGTGGAGATATCTGATTTTGCATTCGGGGAGTTGGGCAAAGAGCTCTGGGGTGCAGGCGGTCGTGAAGTCAGGGTTTGGAGTTTGCCTACTTGATAATAATTGTTTTTTGAAATTGCTTCTAAAAACGATGTTTGCTTGTGTACATTCCCTTTGAATTTCGTCTCTCAGCATTGGGCGACGATTTGGTCTCTATTAATATGTAAGGAGGTTTCTTGCCTACGCGAGGTGTTGCGTAAAAATGATATTTTTGCTAAAGTAACTGTACTAGCTATATGATATTGGTACTTAGTAGGTAATATTATGTTTCAGGGCCTCATTCAACTTGAAAGTAACAGTCGTCCCCTGTGAGTCCTTCTCTGCCTCGCCGATCACCTATGGAGGACTCCTTCAGCCAGGACTGCGTTGGAGATGATGAGGGCTTGTGGTTTGAGGTGACGGAGAGGAGGACCCCTTGCGAAAATCAAAATTATGCTTATGGCTCGGAGTTTCGTTGTGATCATTGTAAGTAGTCATTGTATGTAAGTACATGAAGATATGTGTGGTACAGCAGAAATGCCCGAAGGAAGAAGTTAAAGGAAATTATAATCGTTACTGTAATACAAATTGGTTGGATCATCCAAAAAAAAAGGCATCTCCGACACCAGATTTTCGTGATAAAGAACACATATGGTCCGTAAATTCGTGAGGGTTTATGACCATGTTGATGGTCCAATTCTCCCCGACGCAGGTACCGGCTTGAATGCCCTGCCTTCTGCATCAGCTGTTTTCAGGTAGACACTGGAATATTTCATCAGTAAGGGGAGCGAATGAGCGAAAAGAACTCACTTATTGCCCCACCAATCAAATATGACGCCTCCTGGCTTAGTCAGGCCAAGCGTGAAAAATATTGTAATCATAGATAGAGCTAGGCCGGAATCAAGAGCAGCTGAGAGGATGTAGTTGTACCGCATCCACCAGCGGAAATGGAACCGTCGAATGACGTAATTGAAGATGAAGCCGCAGAGCACCCAAGAAACGTAGTTGATGCCAGACGCGGGTGGCATTGCACTCAGGCCGGCAAAGAAGACGGGAATGTTGATGTACCGGTAAAAGGACAAGGGGAAGCGACGTGCCAAGAAAAAGAAGGGGATGGGAGCAAGGAATCCAACGAGGAAGAACCAAAGGAGGCCGGAGTAAATGGCTCCAGGGCTGAAAAGTCTGCGAGGACCAATAGCCCCCCAGATGATGGATGCAGTGAAGAAGGTATTTGAACCCGGGCAAACGAACCCTTGGGCCTGTTGCGGCGTACAAATGTCGACAACAGTGTTGAGAATCCAATCCTGAACCAATATCACCCAAATTGCAGCAATAACGGCGGCTACGACCTGACAGGAAAACATGACACGGGGAGGAATTTTCATGTAGTGACCAAGTTTGAGATCGCCGGAGAAATTAATAGCTTGCGAGCAGGTGACATATCCAATTGTTTTGAAGAGGGCATTGGCAATGGGACGCCCAGGAAGCATATATCCAAAAATCATCTCCTGCATAACTTGAGTGGGAACTTGCTGGTTGGTGATGGCTTGGAGCATTGCAAGAGGGATGGAAAGTATCGACGCAATAACAATGCCAATCAATGCGGCCCAGATTGGTAGATCGGTAGGGAAAATTGAGATAGATACGCAGAAAAAGGTGAAAGCGATTGCGCCAACAATGGCATACCACCACCAGGGAACTTCAGGATAGGCCAACATGAGACGGGAGTGTACATCGCGCTCGTCTTTCAGGGAGCTACGGAATCGGCGGACGATATCCTTTCGGAACCATACTAATAAATTGTCAGCCTGGGACAAGAGTGATAAAAAGTTCGGACTCACAGAAAGTGTGGACGAGGATGGAAGGAAGCGCGGCAAACGCAAGTCCATATGCAAGCGCATTCGTGGATGACAAAAAGATGGGAGAGTATGCAGCATATTTCGCTGGATCAAGTACGCCGTTCGTAAGGATGTTCAGAATCTTGTATGGTTCGCCATTGTTGTCGTAGGCGTGGTAGGTGGATATAGGGAAGTATGCGAAATTCCACGTGTTCGTGAAGTAAAGAATGGGAGTGAGAATCCAGAAAAAGATGATGAAAGCCACTCCTGTATTCATCTGGGACCACCACTATGAATAGACGCTGGTTAGTTTGTAAGAAAAGATGCTGATCAGGACAGAACGCACTGGGGTGACGAGAGGACTGCCGATGAAAGAAATCATGGCCCAATCGAAGGTGAGGACGCTCATTCCTAGACCCGACATGCTACCAAACAGACTGTTAACGACGAGGTTGTTTGGAGCAATCCAGCAGACCCAGTTGAACATGCTAAGTGCGGTAAAGATGTATCCCGGGAACCAATACCAGATGTAACCGGCAACAACGACGATCAAGAAAAAGCGCTCTCGGCTCATATGCCCTCGCTCGCTCCTGCCGTAGTGTTTGTGGAGGGTGTTGAAAAGGGCAGAGTTGACCAAGGCACCTGGCCAGATCATGCTAGCAGGCCAGACGACGAATTGACGGAGCAGGCCACCAAACGAGAAACCTAGCACCTGAGAACCGACAGAAAGGAGGATTTGGTAACTCATTGGAGGGTTCTGGGCATAGAAGATGCGTTGAATGAGAACAACTTCAGTGGCATATGCACCGATGACAACGACATTGGCCATGACTGTGATACAGACATGTTCTTTGATCGAGAAGGGACCTGGGTTGAAAGACCATCTGTAGCCTAATGTGTTGAATTGCTTTCTCGGGAGGATATAGGCGAGGCCGTGTCCCATCGGAAGGGAAATGAGCTGGACGACGATACCAGTGATGAAGGCGGAAGGGTCTAGAACGCGATAAGAGTGTCTGAATTAAAGATGAAGAGGGGATACATACAGCGCATCGAAAATGTCTGATTCAAGCCCGGGACAAGAATGGAAAAGAAAATTCCCAAAAGCCACATTCGAAATGTGTTAACGGGCATTGTTGGGTCATCGACACTTGCAACAGCAGCCCGGACTTCGGGATAAGGGGATTCGCTGGAAAGGTGGGTCAGAAAGAGCGATTTAGAGAAAAAGGACCTTACTCGTCGAAATCGATGGCTGTAGAGTTCCTGGACTCCGGTCGGGACGTCGAGTATCTGTCAGAACCAAGCTGGGATTCTGCTTCACCATCGGACTTGTATTTCCTCCCGTCTACAGAAGTAAAGGAGGGGGGACGGGATTTCAGATCGAAGTTGGGATCGTTCAAATGCTCCATGATGAAATCAACATCCTCTGGAACGTCTGGCACATTGCGCACCCTAAGGGTGGAGGGGATGTGGACATGCTCGGAGGAGGAAGAGAACGGCTTTTCATCCTGAGTGGCCATCGCGACAGCAGAAAGGGATCCACAGTGAGGAGGGAAGAGAGACGGTCTTATGAAGAGCGGCTGTATACCATTCTGGCCATTGATGCCCGGACCACCATTACGGAAACAAAAAGACAATAAGAGCCAATGGTGTGCGCCCACTAAATGGAGGTACTAGTAGTCCCGGCCACATGAATATTTGAATTGTTTGCGTTCACATGCGCTATTCAGCTATAATGACTATAGTATGCTCTCAGCTGCTGGACAAACTGCAACGATTTCACCTACCTATGAGCAGAGTCAGGATATCATGATATGTTGAAGGAGATCAAAAACTCCGACGAATTTCCTTTTTTGACGGTCTTTTTGTTTTTGCTGATCGATCAACTCTCAGGCGCACACAGACCCCGACGCAATTGTTTACGATTATTTCAGTGTACAATAATGACACCAGATGTCTGTGAAGAATCGTAGTCAAGCATAATTAAGCCCCATTGTTCGCTCAGCTTCTGACCCACCGCACAATAGAACCGGGTTTCTTCGCTTCACAAAGTTATGGAACGTAATGGAAGGTTCACTCCGTACGTGTGCTCGAAAACGAGATCCGAAAACAAATATATTTGATTTCAAATTTGGGTCCTATGTCTCCGATCGGTATTTTGGAATTTACTCGACGTCTTCGAGTTTTCAGAGTTTCACCCTCTATTGAACAAAGTTCAACAAACCATTCTATTCCTCGTCCTCTTGGAGGCGGTCACTAAATCTATGAAAACGGAGCAACCAGCATGATGAATGACACCAACCAATGAGACGATACTCAACTACCAGATAAGTAACTCGCGCTCACGTTTTGTAATGGCCAACCCACGTTCCTCCAGGCAATATCTCTCAAAGGCGATGGCACCTCTCATAGCATTTTGCCGAATAGGTAGCCGTGCCATTAGGGCTTGCTTCAGCTTGAGCTTGCGGACCTTACCCTGGGAACGGTCTTACGTACCGGGCGTTGACGTTGACCCCTAAAGCACTATGGACTGATAATGATGAAAATACCCAAGTAAATGATATTGAAAGTCTATTCAATCATAATTGAGATAATTGGTTGAGATAACGAAGAAACGTATCTCCAATTGGGATCCATTTTCGAATTGTTCACTCGGCATACGATAAGCAAGTACAGTCGAAACTCATACCCCTGATAATCCATACTTTCCGACAACCCATACATTTTTGAATCTCCCTAGTTGGTTGGCAGAGGGATTTATAGAAAACCCATATATTTCTATTTTAGCAGAAATCCCATAGTGCCATGTCAACAGAAATTTAGTTTATGCTCATAATCTTTGCCTAAAGAGAAACTTTGAAATAGGCTAGAAGTGTCCACAAAGTCCGTTGTTGGACACTTTGTGAGCTCAAATTTCTACCAAATTTTTACCTTCATCGTTACCAATACCATTAAATATATACCTCATGAAAATTAAATGAGCCACAGACTACAGTGGTGCATAAATTCCCAGTAAGATCCACATGTGAGTCTTGTGTCCAAAAGCCTGAGCAAGATAGACACATCTTATGAGTAGTAACTGAGTTAGTACTAGTATTGGAGTTTCGACTGTAGTGCAAAGGTCACATGATTGCACAAGTTCTTAGACTAAAAATAGTTCATCACTTTGCCATTCTACCAAGGTCCAGCAAGAGGTGTATCATGGCATCTCTTTATCCATTGTTTAGTATACTGTGCATCATGGTGTTAAAAGAGGTTAACAGTATTGTGACAGAGCCTTATATGGTACGGTGCTGCAAGTTCGTTGCCTCATTTCCTTCTGACTTGCTGGTTCCTCAAGGATGAGCCATTTCACGTCCCGCAGGCGCAGGCGTACTGTCGTGGGGAATTTTCAAAATGGGACTCTAAGATTACCACACCACCTGGGTTGTAAGCGTGAAATTGCTAGTTTCATGAGCGAGCCATCACTTACCTGCATTCAAGGTATTTACTATCATTAATGCTGAAACAGCTGTTTATGTTGAAATGCAACTTGTCAATGCTGAGGTTAACGCCTTTATTGGCCCTTCTCACCCTTCCGATCGCTTTGACCCGTCTCATCTTCCTCCACAAGCGTGAACGGCCTCGCGGTAGCCTATTGTTACCAAGTCCTGAGGCGATCGTGCTCTCCGTGTTCCCTATTGCATGGTTCTTCGGATTTTTGTACTATACTGAGGTACCTGGCGTCTTCTTCGTCGTATGGACGGTCGTAGCGGCTTCTCAAGGCGATCACTGGGTTGCGGCTTTGGTATGTTCCGTGACAAACATACGTTTGGATGAGTTGCTAATGTTCGTTAGCTAGGGTTGTTAAGTTGCACTTTCAGGCAGACCAACGTTGTTTGGGTAATCTATGCATATGCCTCTAGTCAACTACGGTATTTACGCTTCAGGCGTACGGTTCCGGGACGACCGGTTCTCACCAAGCTTCATGATCCCCCGTGCCTCGTTGCAGGGCCTGGTTCGTGAATTCCGAAAATAATTTATGTATCCAAAATTGATCTACCTTCACTTGGGCCAGGCGACCTACTTCGATCTCTTCTGGATCTACCCAAAATCTTACCAGACATTATCCCCTCGTCTGTGCCCTATATGCTTGTTCTGGCATTCTTTGCGGCCTTTGTCCTTTGGAATGGCGGAATCGTGATGGGTTTGTGGCTATCCTTAATCCTCCGTTCGTTGGTCTTAAATGTTTAACCAGGGGATAAGTCCAATCATGTCCCTTCAATTCATATACCACAGATATATTATTTTGTCAACGCTACCACGTTCTTTGGATGGCCAGTGCTCATTTCGTACCAAGGAGGCCCGCTGGTATTGTTTGACGGTGTTAAGCGTCGAATGTTCGGCAGTAAATAGTCAGTTTAAGCTGAAGTTAATTGCCGTTGAATATGTCAGCTGATGCACCACCCAGTCGTACCCTCACCACTATCGCCATATGTATGGTCATGGGTGTGACTGTGAAACTCTTCACGTAGGCCTTCCTTTATTCTGCTTTCCAAATCTGATCTCCTGCAATAGGATCCACCACCCCTTCCTCTTGTCAGATAATAGGCACTACACATTCTATGTTTGGCGGCGGATATATATGTTTCATCCCCTGGTGCGTTATGCATTAGTCCCCGTTCATCTAGCGTGTGCATGGGCATGGTTCTTGCGGACGGGTGAGTCTGATCTGCTTTGATTGTGAATTGTTGGCCAACCGTCAGCATGCAGGTAAAGATCAGAGTCTATTGCAAAGCTTACTTTTGCCCATTTTCGTGACTCCAACGCTGTTGCCTACTCCTTTGGTGGAGCCGCGATATTTCCTCGTTCCATACTTCTTGCTTCGTTCTCAAGTAGGCGATGTCCCTATATGGGGTTTAGTTCTTGAAGGAAGTTGGTATATGCTCATAAACGGGGTCACGATGGCAGTCTTTCTGTATTATCCTCGGGAAGGGGTGGGACGGTTTATGTGGTAGTGAATTTGCACAAACATAGACAAATAGTTGTGAAATTCCCGGAAAGGAAACTTTCAATCAGACTTGTCAAGTATTGTTTCACTTGTCAATGCCTGCAGAATCCAAAACCGCAGCGATGACTCCTCCGAAGTCGAGGCCAACGACGCGGAGCTCCATACGGCAGTCTCTGAACCTTGCGTCAATGAGCAAGGCCTTGGCCGATGTCATCAACAAAGACAAGGACAGCACCAAGAACGCGAGGAAGCCCAGAGACTCCTCCCGTCGATACAGTGCTCTTTGTTCACAACCACCACCTCCGACAGCCGTCGCAGCTCCTCGAACTTCGATGGGGGAAGTTCGGCCACCTTCCCAAGTCACTAAGCGAACAGGTACCCCCGAGTCAAGGACTATCACCCGCAGGCGGGTATCTGGATCATACGCCCGTTCGTCCTCAGAGGAGCAACAGCACAAAGTAACGGGACACGAGCCTGGTACCCCCCAATTTAACGTTCACAAGACCAACAGTGTTCTTCGTTCGAAGAATGTTGTCAACACCACTTCCGCCCTCCCAAAGTATCGTCCCAAGACGAACGGTAATGCGAACGACCCACCGGCACAGAAGCCGTCGTCCCCTGTAAAAGCTGGTACTCGGAGAAGGCTGAGTTCATCTGATGAAGAGAAGAAAGAACATAATTTCTCGATCTTACCTGTCGATAAAAGCTCTCGTCCTATCAGTCCCCTCCCCCATAGAGCAGCTCTCAAGAACAATGTTAACTCAATTAATGTCGCGTCTCCGCCTGTTACGCCTTCAAGACCTAAAACTATCGCAACTCCTTCGTCTGGCTCCAGATTATCGCCTGTACGGCCGACCAAGCTAGTTAAAACCGTTACGAACATTCCACGCCCACCATCGTCTACATCATCTGTATCATCCCTTCAACCGCCAACCACACCGAAATCTACGAGGGTTGCCACACCCACAGTATCTGAAAGCAAGAACAAGTTCCCATCTTCTCGGACGGGAAACGTTGTCAAAAAGTCTGGAGGAACTCCCTCCAGGTTGGTGCATTCATCTTCCATTCGCGATTCGCCATCCCCTCTGTCCCGCCGCTCGGGTCAAAGCTCGATGACAACTCCCAATTCGTCTATGGTATCCGGCAATATGTCACATATTTCCGAGGGTGCCACAGAAACCGAAGACAGTGACCTCGAGGATGTCGAACTTTTACTCGCTCCAGTCGCTGCTATAGGGGCGCCGACGCCCGCTATGCCCAGAATTAAAGCTTCCAAAAAGCGCGGAAATCCTCAAACACCTACAAAATCACGTCTACCAGCACGCGAGAATCTATCCTATGTCTCTCCAGAACCTCCCAGCTCCGATAAAAGGAACTCTTCGCTTAGGCCCCCAGTCCGCCCCCTCAACAGCGATGCTCCTCGCGGATCCATCTTATCTTGGGAGCAACTTGCTGCAGACGCATCTCGAACGATTGGCGAGGATGAGTTCGGCCGGATGCTTGCAGACGTACCCGCACCCTTCCGTTCAGGTGCTGCGTCGCCTTCTTTGAGCTCGCACTTAGGTCTTCCTGATAGTCCCGGTCTCAGCGTAATAGATTCGCCAGGCGGGGGATACGGTTCCATCTCTCAAGTCCTTCTACCAGATGTAACACCTTCACCAGCAGTCAACCATAATGTTCAACAAATCAAATTCCAGTTGACCCCCGATGCATCCAAATCAGCTGTTGATTCCTCGACTGCTACCTTGTTGAGACTCCAGCTCGCCTCGATGGAGAACACTGCGAAGGAAAGGCTCAAACAAATGCAAGCAATGGAAGAAGAGATGCATAATATCAAACAGGCGCATGCCCAACAGATGGAAGAGATGCAGAAACAAGTCCATTATATGGAGAGCCAAAACAAACGCAAAGACGAGCGCGTCTCGGAAATGTTTAAGGCCTCTCTCGAGGAACAGTTGCGTCAACAGAGAATGTCACAAGAGGAAGGGTTCCGAAGGTCGGTAATACAGTTCCAGGACAATGCGAAGCGTATGCACAGCCATGTCATGGACTCTGAAAGGACGAAAATGGCAGTCGTATCGTCCGCGAGCCGAGCCGCATTCAAGTGGGGCACTGTCGCTAGTGTTTGTGAGGCTGAATTGGATTACGTACGTGCTGATCGCTCTATGCTGGCATTTCTGCTGGCCCAAGTCGACCAGATGTCGATGGCTCTAAGTTCATAATACTGAACATTTATGTGTATGTTCTATCTTCGTTCGGAGTCACACTAACACTGACTGATACGACCCAGCCCTATTCTTCAACTTGTATTATTCAAAAGTTCTTGAATGTATGTCTTCATCGATCTATCCACTCCTTGTGTTTTAGTTTACGCTGTATTTCTTTTTCTTTGACGTTCATTCCATGATACTCATGATATTAACGATCTGTCCTTGATTCACACATATTTCATAATGATTGGTGACGGATAACTGGCAATGATTTGTATCCAAATATTACCAACATGAAGGATAATACATGACTTCCATATACATAAATGCAGAAGAAAAATATTAATGATATACATCCTGAGCTTCGATGCAGGAGTCTAATAAGCAAGCATAATTCTCAGCAGGGGTGACTTGGCTGAGGCGGTCCATAACAGCTTTCAAAATTGCAGAACGCCTATGAAAGGAAAATGGTCAGTAGTGAACGGAGCAACCAAATTTGTCCTTACTCTACAGGTCCATAGGCCACTTCAACGTCGCAGTTAAGACATTCAAGTGATAATGGCCATTGCGCCAGCGTATCGAAAGAAAAGGTAAAATAAACGAATGCTTTGGCCTGAACCGAGGGAAACAAGACTTGAGTCTTGGCTTTGAAGGACGGGAGAGTGTCTCGTGATTGAGGTGAGGATATGACAATGTCCACAGGGTACTTGACTTTGAGAAGAACTAATTGAGAACGAAGTTGGGAACAGGCGGACCAAAAATCGCCGAGACGATGCACGATCTGCGAATCAGGCAAATGAGATTTTGGGAAATAAGCTACGCGAAAGGCGCACGTACTTCACGAACGTTTAGGTCTTCTCCTTCGTTGATCAAGAAATTGGCAGAGGCCAAGAGAAATTTGCTAAGCTTTGGGAATTCGTCCTTGTACCGGGTCTGACTTTTCCCTGATCGTGTTATGCGGACTTTTCTTACGATAGGACGAAAATCGGCGCAAGGAATTGAAACAAAGAAGGTCGAGGCATAAACGTATTCAAAAAGGTTGGCGTTGACTTTGGTGATGCGCGTCATATGCAAGTCTTCCAGAGCTTCAAGTTCGGCTGATGCAACTGTGAGTAAAGTTGAAACAAGGATAATTTAGCAGAACTAAATACCTTTCAGTCGGAAGACCTCTGATCGGGTCGACGTCGTCTTCATTTGCAATACGCGTTCCGCCGTTCGAATTGTATTTTGAGCCTCGCTCTTTTGGGTTTCTATTTCGTGTAGTTTTTCTTGTACCCATTTCGACTGGTCCATTGCCTCCGAAAGCTCGGCTTTGAGAGCCTCGATCTCGATGCTAATATCATTAATAGTAAACAAGTTCCATACCGAAAAAGTATCAGTTTGCTTACTTCTGCTCGGCGATGCTCGCCTTAAGTTCGTTGAGATAGTCTTGATCGCAAGACTCTATTTCCCTGATTTCGGCTTGCTCCAGCTCCAGCTCCTGTATAATTTGTTCATACTCTTTCTCTAGTTCTGGTAGGATAGCATCAGCTGCTTTTTTTGGCCCTTCGAGTGCACGGGCGTCCTGAACAAGAATTAGCGAGATGAGGTTGAAGAAATCGAAAACCTACATCCTCAAGGGATTTAAAAGCTTCGCTAGCTGTGTGACAAAGTCCTTCTACCCATTGGAGCTTCCAGTCGTACCAGTCGGATCGCGCAAGGTATCTTGTATGAGTTCGTATCAAAGTGAGTTGATGCTGCCAACTTATATGAACATGTAAAATCCTATACAGGGAAAGAATTTACCCCCAGTTCTTCTCGTCCGACTTCATCTGCTCGGGCATATTCGATGAATAATTCGGGAGTGACCTTTGCTGCTTCTTCCTCTGCTTGAGCAAACACGACTTTGCTCTTCTCTATCCAGGCCTCCAGGTCCCTAGACACTCGCGAATAGAGATCAAGCTGAGGAACGTCAATAGCCATGGCCGTTACGAAGTCAGCCAGGGGAATGTCCGATACATTTCGGGATTGGGGGATGGGTTGCATTCCCGGATGAAGTGACCGGCGGGGGGCCGCTAACTCGTCCATGTATTTGATACCAGTCATCTGGAAGAATTGAGATATGGAAATAGCGGGCTGCAACAATTATTGTATCATTGTCAGTAAAATTTCAAGGGGAACTATGGGATTATCTCACGAAATCATCTTCATCGATGTACTCGTCTTGTTGTACTGCATCCCGCCATTGCTGGGTAGCTTTAACGTCAGTTTCTACCCGTTGAGAGACGGTTTCTGAAACTCCTTCGATTGGTAGTTTGATAACGGGAATGGGAGCAACAGGCTGTTCGAAAACCTCGGGATCTTGAGGTGCAGTCAGATGTGGCCCTTGGGATGTTTGGAGCGGGGGTGCTGGCTCTGGTATAAAAGGGGTGGGGGTCGAGCCTGAAATTTCGTGAACCCCTTCGCCGTTCGATGAAAAATTCTGAGCAGGAGGTTGATTCCTAGACTTGAGGTTTTGGTCAATCAGACGGGAAACAGATGGCGCTGATCCCACACTTAGACGCCTGAATTCTGCCGCCTTCTTGGGTGAAGAAGACGTGGGACCAAGGTTTGTCTGACTTGCAGAGGCAGCGAGACTCTTCCTTCGAGCAAGATATCCAGAAGGTCGTTTTATTCCATTGGAGGGCTTAGCACTTGAAGAATTTACAGCCACATCAACATTCTGGAACAACGCTTTCTTGCTGGGAGAAAGCTGTTTTGGCTTACTGACCGCCGCCTGATTCTGAGCTGAACTCCTGACGTCTTCCTTAGCCGCTGTTGCCTCCTTCCATTTATCAGCCAGAACTTGTTTCTTAGCGGGACTTGGTCTGACGGTATCAACGTCATCCTCGTTCGTCGTATGGGATCTTTTAGCAGGAATTTGAACAGAAGGCATAGTCTTTTTAGGGGAAGGTTTCGTGACGGGTGGAGCGAATGCTGCCGAAAAAGTCGGTTTGGATCGGGAAGGTTTAGACGGACTCGAAACTAGTTTGACTTTGGAAGGGGAAATCGGTCTTGTAAAGACAGATGAACGGGGTACTGCAGAGCCTGTAGCCGAACTTGTCGATAGAGGTTGGAAGACGGAGGGCTTGACTTGAACAGGACCCGATTCTAATTCCTGGGCGACATTTGATGGATCGGGGACTTGCAGAGGTGCAGATTGGACAATGTTTCCATATACCTCGGATTCATCCATATTGGAGTCTTGATAACCTACACTCATGCGTGCGTTGGTCTCGATGCTAAGGCGACCGATTACTCGACTCAAATTTAGGGTCTTGTTGCCTTCATCACTGTCCCCTTCGAAGCTATCTTCCATGCTGCTGAATGTATCATCTTGTTGCCCAATCGATTGCAGTGGTTGCGATGAAAGTGGCAAGGAATCACGAGCACGACGCAAGCGTTCCATTGCGTCCTCCAAGTCCATTCCAACTCCTTCATCGTACTGAACTGAATCGTCCGAGGTTGGTTCTGGTTCGGGTGCTTCGTTCCCTGAATGTGTCACCTGTTTTAAGGCAAGCCAGGCTGCGTCTTGAATTGCCGGGCGAAGAGACTGGCCAAGAGGAACAGTGAATTCCATTATCCGGGAGTGTTCGTCAGATGTTGCTGACTGCATTGATTCATTGGTATAGTCTGACTGAGTCTCGTTCAGTTCGTCATCGATTTCCGGGGGTAGTCTGTGGCCAACAGATGAGGAACGTTTTCTCGTGAAGTTCCCTGGTATCGCCTCAGTAATGTCCATGTCGTCATTATCGAAGTTGTCCTCATAATCAAATTCCTCATCAAGGATGGCGGAACCAGTGGCAGGATAGCTAGCAGGATTCATGACAGTCGTCATATCCATGTCTTCACTGCCTGCAATCGAGTATCGAATTGAGCTGCGCCGCTTGCGTGACTTGTCAAACATTCTGACTTCAGTGTTGTCGGCAAAACTAACGCGGTTTGCCAATGACTTGCGCGTCGTATTATCATAAAGAGGAGCGGAGAAGTCCTGCGTTATTTCCATCGACCGAATTGAGATATGGTCTTCGAGACTCGATGTTGATTGTTGGGAGGATGGGTCGACATTTGGCACAATAGAGGATTTCAAGATGCTTTTCCTCGGAGCCTATGCAGGATGATGTAAGTAAAATATTCACCTTTGGGTCAGGACGTACTAAAGACCGTCGAGCCTTCGATAAAGGACTCAAAGTAGCACCTGGCACGATGCTATGAGCCCTCCTTCTGTTTTTGGGGACCAGAGACGGTTTGCTATGAGCGGGAACAGCGATAGACTTCCGCCGATTCGGTGATATTTTCTTGGAGGTAGCCATAATACAAAATCAGCACAACGGCAGATAGGTGAATCAAAAACGTAGGAGTAGGGTGCGGTTGACGACGACCAGGGCGATGTGGTTTGCAGCCAACAAATCGATGTGTCGAAATAAACAGACGCGTTTGGATCTATCACTACCACGTGAGTTAACATCCTGGTCATGTGACCGTGATGCGCGTCGCGCATGTTGAATCTCTGATTCCCGAACCTCGGCGCTCACACTCATAAACCATGGCCAGCAAATCTACAGCAGCGACGAGGGCCTCTACAAGGAGTAAAGCGGGTGCAGCAACTCCAGCACCGACAACGACAAGAACTACCAGAGCGCGAACAAAGGCAGCTGTCACAACACCTGTTGAAACTGAATCAGCAGTAACCAAGAAAAATAACCAACGGAAACCTCTTGTCAGTAGAGACAATGCCGTTGAGACAAAAATCCCAGCTCCAAAGGCAAAATCGAAAACTACAGGCCGCAAAGCCACTAAGGCAGCCAGAGAAACAGAACCCGAACCCATCATGGTCAGTAAACGAGTTCCTAAACGATATCATTTTTGCTGAACTAGAACTCAGGCATACTTGCGCATAAGACCCCAGCTTGGAGAGGAGGAGCCAATGTCCTCTCCGTACCTAATCCCTCTGTCTGATACAACGGTGAACATGACGAATCCTCACGATCCACAAGACGGTCGCTCGAAGTATCGTTTTTCAACCGTTCCACCCTCTTCGATCTACACTTTTTCACATGTATTTCCACCAAACACAACACAATCTGACTTTTTCACGAAGACAACTCTACCCCTGGTTCAAGATGTCCTGCAGGGACAAAACGCACTGCTCTTCACTTATGGTGTTACAAATTCAGGCAAGACGTACACCGTACAGGGGGGGAACGAGAAGGGGGCAGCTGGCATTCTTCCGCGCTCGCTGGATGTTATATTCAATAGCATCGAAGGATTACATGGTGACGGAAGAGTAAGGCATACCCAACTTGCCATTGCACAGATCTATTCACAACAATTATTATAGTACCGCCCAGCACGTCTTCAAGGAATAGAGCTTGCAGATGGGGCCGATGTCCCTCCGCCTCTTGTGCCTGAGCCTGCTCTGGCTCAAGTTCTTGGGTCTCTCGACAGTATAACTGAACCTGACTTCGATATTGACCCAACTTCCATCAAGGTTGATCGCAATTACGAGTACACAATCTGGATCTCCTATGCCGAAGTTTACAACGAGAAGGTCTATGATCTACTTTCCTCGGTCAAAGATGAACAGGGTACGCATACTGATGGCCGACAACCTGGTCAAAAGTCACTCCTCTTGACTCGTCAAGCACTGCCTCTGCGGCCTGCCCCTCCTTCGGATACTATGGATACTGAGTGTAATGGCAAATACATTGCTGGACTTCGTCAATTCCGTGTTCGAAGTGCAGGCGAGGCCAAGTCACTTGTGAAACTCGGACAGCTGCACCGCCGCGTGTTCGGAACTCTCGCAAATCGAGAAAGTAGCAGAAGCCACGGAATGGTTATTCTCAAAATCGTCAGAGGACATAAAGGCGAAAGAGATGTAATGTCTTCTTCTCGATTCTCTCGAATTATTTTTTTCATCGTCAATTGCAAGGATCCCACATCCGTGCAAATATCAAGGTTGACCCTTGTAGATCTTGCCGGTTCAGAGAGAACGAAACATACCCACACCACTGGCGACCGCCTCAAGGAGGCAGGAAACATCAACAAGTCTCTCATGGTGCTAGGACAATGCTTAGAGGTTATGCGATCAAATCAACGCAAAATTGCGATGAGCCTTGCTCAAGAGTCGAAAGATGGTCGTGTTGATACGAGGGACATTAAGCAAGGACTAGCAATCGTTCCTTTCAGGCATAGCAAACTTACAGAAGCTCTTATGGACTACTTCGTTGGTGATGGGCGAACGGTGCGTCCTTGATCCTTCAACGTAGTGTATTGAAATGCTGATTCCTCTAAGGTCATCATCGTGAACATCAATCCGTATGACACTGGTTATGATGAAAACTCGCATGTTATGAAGTTTGCTGCACTTGCTAGAGAAGTTCAGATTACTCCGACTCCCGCGCCTGTTCAACGCGTACCCGCAGTTGGCCCAGGGAAAATGCAAGGGAACAAGATCAGGCAACTGGGGCCCTTAACATTGAAAGGCCATGATATCATTCCCCATCCCTACTCAAGGAAGGTTCACATTTCCATGGGAGGTTCGAAAGGGAAGAATACTGAAGCAATTTTGGAAGTCTTAGAAGGTATTTCAGCCAGCTGAGAGCAATCCCATGATTCCCATTCTTTAAAATTTGTAGAGGACGAGCCACAAGATGAAGCGGACAACGAAGATGATCATCCTATTAATCCTTTAGTCGATGCACTTTTTGACGAGGTCGAAAGTTTGCGGTTCCAAGTACGTCTGGCTTCCACGTTGAAAGGAATTGTCTTGATTCAGTTTCTGTAGCTATACGAAGCCGAGATGAGGTGCGCATTAATCGAGGCAGAGACAAGAGAAGAGATCTTGCGAGAGATGGAAGAACGCATGCGGAAAATGGAAGCGATGTATTCCAGGAGGCTCATGAGCGAGGTAAAGATTGTGATTACTGCCGCACGGCTAAATATTTACCTGAACTCTGGTAGTGGGAGCAGAACGAGTTGAAAACAGACGCCAAGATCGACATGCTTCACCAGTCAGGGCTCTTTAGCAGCCCTGTAAAGGTCGGTAGGCAGACTCTGGACACCATGTCTGAAGAAGAAGACGTGGAAATGAGTTTGGTGAGCTTTCGGCAACAGTTGCATTCTTAAATTTGTTCACCAATGTACAGGTCGACTATGGTGAACCAGACGACGAAATGTTGACAAGTCAGGGAACCCGCAGGACTTCTTCACTTTCTCCATTGGCCTATAAAATGAAATCTCCGATGTCCCAAAGAAGAGCCAATGGTCCTCAATTTATTGTAGAGCAGCGGCCGTTCATTCCTGACCCCTCTCCCTTGCCCTCCGATATTGAAGAGGCACAAGAAACAGAAACAGAGGACGACGCAAGTAGTATTGCTCCTTCTGGGATGGCAGGGAGTGTCTGTTTCGAAGAAGATACGACAAGAAGCGACGAAGAAAGCTACACTGAATCCGAAGACGAAGAGGAAGAGGAATGGGAACCCCAAAGCAAAACCCCGAAGGCCAAGAGAAATTTCTTCGCATCCCCGAGTCCATCCCCAAAGGAAAATCCCAAGGCAAGCACATCAACATTAACTACGAACCCGAAAACACCTTGGGCCTCCAAATTAGCACAAGACATGGACTATCTCCACTTAACTGACTCGGCAGTCATTTTACCAAGAAGGTCCAAAGGACAATCCTCAGCAGTGAAAAACGATGATGAGGACGGCGATATCCTTGTCAAGAAAAAGAAGCGGTTAGTTTCTTCATGACCTCTTGTCTGCCTCCTAACGTGTTTTTCAGCCAACTCGGCAAACGGTCCATCGCAACAGAAGATGACATCAACAAGCTGGCGTATGCTGCAGAGAAGAAAGTTGCTAAAACCAGAAATATCAAACGTGTTTGAAAAGAGATCTTCTGGACCCATGTGCCGACATTATGTACACAGTCATTTTTAATTTGTGATTCATCCTCATGTGTCTACCCCAAGCTAAGCAGTACTAACCCTTCGGACAATACCCATCGTTCATCCAGGTGACAAATAGTGACAGGACCAAAATTAGAGACCTCTTCCACTTCTCCTTTTGAGCATAAAAATACTCGGAATACGCTCTGAAAGACTAAGCTATGACCGAAGACGGAGGGAGGCAAAGGAAAGATGTCCAGGCTAGGAATGAGGCAAACAACGCGTCAACAATCCACGACATAAATAGAACAGTCGTGTCTCCATACTACTCTTCATAAAGTATGCCGAAAGACACGTCGGATACTACTGAAATGGGGGCCTCGGTGTCCATAACGGCAGTTCGGAATGCTCGAAAAGCGTCGACATTGTCAGAAATGTGGTTGAACAAATCAACCCCCTCGAAGTTAGTTATTCGATGTTTAAATGACTTGTATCTTTATTGCTGACAATTTCAGGTCGGTTGGTTTGGCTGTAAGGCAAAAGACAACTGCAGCCGAATCGTCATCGAGTACCAGCGCAGCAAGGGGTGAAAAACGTGAACTGTCACAGACAACAGTTGTAACTGAAGCCATATTGAATCATCTTGAATGCGATACGATGGGGGACTCTTGGTTTGCTGCTCTGGAGCCAGAGTTCCAAAAACCCTATTTTATTCAGGTGAGCTTGTTCGCAGACTATAGTTTTCTGCCCCTGACTTTCCGCATCTAGCTCAAGAAATTCCTACTATCAGAATGCACAAGTAATACCGTCTTCCCAAAGAGTATGCCCTCTTGAAACATCTTGAATGCCTGTTGATGCTTTCCCTAGTCGACGATGTTTATTCATGGTCAAGACTGACGCCTTTTGACCAAGTTAAAGTGATAATCCTCGGTCAAGTCAGACTCGAATTTCTATATCATCAAATCTTTGCTGAGTGAGTTACTTAGGATCCTTACCACGATGTCGGACAAGCTCATGGTGAGTCGCCATTCCCATATCCGCAAATGTTACTCAGCAAAATCCAAGGTTTGTCGTTTTCTGTTCTTCCACCGACGACAACACCTGGGTCGTTGAGGAACATCTATAAGCAGCTAGAGGCAGATATTCCAGGATTCAAGGCCCCGAAGGCCGGGTACGATTCCCCCAAGATTTTGTCGTTTTCTTCTTACATTGTGCTAGTGACCTGACAGCCATCGCCAAACAAGGAGTTCTTTGGCTAAACACATCTCTTACTGTTCGTGCGCACAAAGCTGGGTCTCATGCCAAAAAAGGCTGGGAAACATTTACGGCCCAAGTAGTTCGTGCAGTGTTGAAACGGGAAGATTCATCCGGTGTTGTCCTAATGGCATGGGGTTTACCTGCTCAGAAGACATTCGCTTCCATTGGCATAAATTCGGGCAAACACCTCCTCCTCAAGTTGGTAGCTTTAAGTGACTTTTCCCGAGGTTCTTCTCACCCAAAAGTTTCAGATCTGCTCATCCTTCCCCGTTGTCTGCCCACAAAGGCTTCCTTGGTAATGGACACTTCCGAAAGGCCAACGAGTGGCTCGCCAAAAAGTACGGCAGGGAAGCAGAAATCGATTGGAGTGCGATATCTGCCAAGTGACATCGTTAAGTAGGATACCCCTGATTATTAGTAGACGGCTCGATGGTCGTCCCCCCTGTTCCATACTTTTCTGTCTTCTTGGTTTTTTCAAGGTCATTTACAAGGCTTTCCTTTGTGTAATGGTTCGATTTGTTCAAGTTCAACACCAAATGGATATTCTCCCTGCTCAGTAGAGACAAATCAACGGGAATGCCCGTTTGTACTTAGCTTAAATGATTCCGACACCAGATCTTTCGCACATTACGAGGAAGGACTATGAAAGCGTCTATGAGCCTGCAGGTATTTACATGAATATGAGATCATTTTTGCTGAAATTTTTTTTTTCGGAGCAGAAGACACTTTTCTACTCCTCGATGCTCTGGAGAAGGAGGAGTATGAATTGAAAATGCAAAACCCAATCATTTGCCTTGAGGTCGGGTAAGAGCGAAACATACCTCATGGATTAAACGTTCGAATTTTTCTGGACAGCTCAGGGTCAGGTTGCGTGTCTAGCTTTATCAGAAAGATCCTAGGACCATCCGTGCGTAAGTGATTTTAATGTATACTTCAATCTGTTACTTATCCCCCCGCTAGTTTACCTGGCCACAGATATTAACCCCCACGCGTGTAGATGTACTTCATTGACTGGGCGACAAAACAACGTCGATATAGATGCTGTTAATGGCTCCTTTGCCACACCCTTCTACCCTCGCCTTTGTCGCAAAGTCGATGTCCTTCTGTTCAACCCACCCTATGTCCCAACAACTGATGAGGAGGCTTATGGTGGTCAAATTGCGGGAGACATAGGAGGGTCATGGGCCGGAGGATCAGAAGGTATGAAGATAACCAATATCATGTTGGATCAAGTCGAGGTAATACTCATCGTCTCGGCTCTATGTGTTCTCATTATGCCCCTCTAGCAACTGCTTTCTCCCGAAGGACGATTTTACCTTGTTGCTTTGAAGCAGAACAATATACGCCAAATAATCGAATCAATGGAAAGTCGATACGACTTAATCGGCACGGTCAGTTTTGTGCAGACTCGGAAGGGTGTTTAACTGAGCAAAATATCAGATCGTCATGGAGAGGAGGGCACACCAGGAATATTTATACATCCTTCGATTTACACGAATTACGTCTGACAGTTGACTGATAATTTATACTATTTGATTTCTTTGTTCAATACCTTGTAAACGCATGTTAATTACTAATGAACAAAGGAAACAATCTTGGCTAAAATATGTTGAAAAGAATGGCTCAGTTATGCAAATGATTTTTAGAAAGAACTCAAGTCCCGAAGGTGGTACGTATTTCATGATTCATCTTGATCACCATTGGGACGTAACCCACGAAGATTGAAACGGGAAGGGGTAGGAATTGAGACACTCCGGCGCATAGGAGAATCATCCAGAGATGGACGACTGCCATTTGGCGGAGTTGACGAGTCAAACTCCAACCGGAGGCGGACAAGACCACCGCCTTGCTTGAGTTCGACAACAGTCTCTGCAGAAGAAACACCTTGGGGTTTAACGTGACGCCAGATCTGCAAGAATTCGTGGCCAATAAGTATTGATCAGGAAGCAGGAAATAGGATGAACTTACTTCGAGTTCGCCTTCGCCTATGTCTTTATCTTTACCGATAGTCTTGTAATCATGAACCCAGATGTGTACTTTTGGTATTAGTGTAGACGCAGCGAAGACGAATGTTTCATTCCTGAAAAAAAAAGGTTATTGAGGAAATTACGACACTTGGACAACTGACCATTCAGGAGAATGTGTCTTCTGGGTGTGTTTGGTCTTCACTTCCTTATCTCCTACTCGAAGTGTGACATATGGCTTTACGTCATTCTGCGAGAGATCTTTGGCATCCAAGACAACGACTTTGAGAGTACCCGGCTCTGGAGCCGTCGCAACATTGTTTTCTCCGGCAGCTAAACTGGTAGTAGATTTACGAGCAGCTTCCGAGGCAGGAAGAACGGTGGGCGAGGTTGGAAGATCATCTTGATTGCTACTCTCCTTGTTTTTGAAAACGCCTGCAACACCGTGGAATACACCTTTTCCAGCTGAAACAGGCAAACCACCGATAGTCGTCACAGCCCTACCAGCAGTTGTCAGAGTGGAGGTTGCCTTCCTCGACTTGGCAATGATCCCGGGCTGGAAGACAAGTCGAAGGCGTATTTCACCCTTGTCACCGTGCTTGTTGGTGGAGAGTTTCACAATCTGTTCTGTCGCCTGGAAGGGATCGATGCCGACAACATCAATCTTGCCACTACCAAGACTCTTCGTCTGCTCAATGTGGTTCCAGTCAAAAATTTCAACAGTTAAGTCCGCAGCCACTCGAGAAGGCTGCACAAGTATGTCAGCTGAAAACATTCTTAAACATCATACAAACACATACAATAGTGACTTCGAAATGCTCATTCCATTCAGGCGTGATAGTTTTCTTCTTCGTATTAGATTTGAAAACCCTCTGTTCATTGAGGGTAAACACGGCGAAAGGATCAGATTTGCCACTCCTGTCCACTCCACGGATATCGTGGCCATCGATCAGATCAACGCGTAGAATCCCTTGGTCTAGAAACACCTTAGTAACAATGAATGTCAGAGGTCTAGATGCTTACTATTCACTGTTTCCCTGGGCTCTAATATGATAGGAACAGGAACATATCGTGCTTCAACCAGGATAGTAGCAACGGCCTTGTCATCCCGATCCGACAACTCATAGGTCCTTGGTCCTCTCTACAAAAGGAATTGAGGAAACGGAAGACGAGGGGTAAAATCCGGCATACCATGGTGTGCTCCAAGAAAGCTTTCGCATCACCTTTCCATTCTCCGAGAATTTCACCTTTATCAGCATCGTCGGACTCGCAGAGACGAAGCCAAACACGACCGAAGTCTATTTCTTTGATGAAACCTTCGCCAACATAGCCCCACTGTGCGTGAGTGCTACGTGCTTTCATGGTGGAGAGACATGGCCAATAACCGTCGTCGAGGAGAACTTCAAGGCGGCCTTTCTTTTGCAGATTCCCTGATATAATATGGAAAACGGCGATACCAGATTCTACGATGGGGGTCAAGATGGAGTTTAAGGGCATCATATGGACTCACGTTGAGCTAACAACTCCTCCGTAGACATTTCGACGCCCTTCGCTTCCTCTGGGTTAGATCCCACACCATTCTCCGGCTTGGCCACCTTGCCAGACCCATCGGTGCCTTTTGAATCAGTGGTATGACCAGTGACGACAGACTCCTTTGAACCATTCTGCGAGAGGGAGAGCGTGCGTTTCCTTTCACTCTTAATCGTCACTCCAGCAGGTACACCGTCTTCGTCGTCCGAGGATGATTCATCAGTGACAATACCGCCATCTTCGTCTTGTTCTCCTCTCTTGGAAAGCTTGTTCACCTCCGTGTCTCTTGACTCGAACTTGAGGTTCTTGAGAACAACCGCAGGAATAAATTCTGCAGAGAAATGAAGATTACCCTTGTGCCCGTTCCCACCTTCTTGGCGGAGAGGTGAGGCGAAAGTATTGATACCAGTAGATTTGAATGGGTAACGAGTATCCTCTGGAGCAGATGCAGGCGAGGCGAGTTCGGATACAACGAGTTCAGTGTATCCAAGCGACCTGTCCTTCGTCAAATTTTGGTAATCCATACATTCGAGCATCATTGTCTATCAAAACTATTTTCCAGAGGTCGACATCACAGAGTAAGAAGAGACAAACCTCGCGCAATGAATGAACAGGAATATAGATGATTTGATCCCAGACGGGATTCAAGTCTATAAAACGAAAGAGACGTTACTACTCTTTCAAAGGTGAAGAGTTGTAAACGCACTGTTGTTCACAACCTCTGTCCTTCCCTTTGTTACATTTTCCACTTGGACACGGATGTATGGGTCGCTCTGCAGTCAGAATTTAGGATTGAATACTCTCCTTGTTAAACCGAATCAACCAACTTACCTTGCCTCCAAGCATAGCTTCAACATTCTTTACATCAGTGGCTTTCTGAAGCACCAATCTCACCACTCCGATCGGTGGTTTGTAATGATCGGACCCATGCAACGCGCCAGCCATGGCTAGCGGCTTCCACTCCGCAGACAGCCTAAGCTTCCCTTGTTTGCATCCACTTAATGGGAACCAATCCTTGTTATCCAACTGTTTTGCCTCCATTAGATCGACCAATTTAATGGACATGTACCCAACGACGGGATCCTTGAGGAAATCACGATCGTCGACAATCTTGACGGTAATTACGGCGTTGTCTTTGTCCGTGCAAAGGAACTCATACGGCGCTTCCCAGACGGGACTGTTGTTGTGTTTGATAAGGTTCGTTTGGAAGCTCGACGAAGCGGAGTGGTTGAGGTGAACCTTGCAGAAGGGATTGAGATCTCCCGAGAGGGATTTGCTTTGGTCGAGTTCCTTGGCTTGGTGCAAAACCAAACGGACGATTCCAACAGCTGTCATGCCAACCCATTATTCACTGAAATGTCACATGAAACGATGACTTACTTGAGTCTGCAACTTCCTCTTTGCCAGCTACAGCTTCAATAACAGGGTAGTAATGCACGTCGTATCTCAATTCACCCCGGGGTTTGCCATCCCTCAACACAGGTGAAACAATATCATCATGTTCCGTATCCTCCACGAGTTTGTTCAAATCGAAGCTGGCAGAAGCAAGCTTCGTATTCTTTCGATGATCATTGTAGTCGTATATGCTAAGGAAGAGCTGCTCGTTGAGTGTGTGGATTAGGATGTATTTCGTTTCATTCCAGGTGGGGTTGTAGCTGTATGAGAAGAAAATGTCAAACCAATAGTTCCAAGGAAATGTGAATTGACATACGTATTTGATTTGTACCTCGTCCGTGAAAGCTCGGAGCGCTCGTTTATACTGAGGCTGACATATGGATCAGGAGTCCCACCCCCAATCTTTCCTCCCTGGAGACTTCTTGCTGCGCGAATAGTAACCTCAACCACGCCGATGGCAGCATCAAGGGGTTTGCCAGAAAGCATCTGCTCCAAGTTGAGAGTAAAGACGTTTGGATCGTACATCAAGGGGCCAAGCGTGAAATGTGTCATATCGCGAATGAAGGTCGATAGTCCTGGAAGCTTGAAAAATGTCAATAAATCGATACATGATAGTAGGATG
>Ga0307507_10001269_pt1 | contig 56542 bp, 15 predicted proteins | sample 7_EM_MG_FD_207223 | JGI IMG/M metagenome (GOLD analysis project Ga0307507, IMG submission 207223) | Populus trichocarpa ectomycorrhiza microbial communities from riparian zone in the Pacific Northwest, United States - 7_EM | ecosystem: Host-associated > Plants > Roots > Unclassified | place... | reverse complement strand
GTCGTCACGTGACGCCGCGGCACTAGCGTGGCGAGGAGTCTTAAGCTCCTCGCCCTTCCTCATTCCAAATATATCAAGCTTTTAACCAACATCACTGTAACCTACTCGAGTAGCCGTTATTGGTGAGGCACCCTGTGTGACCAATAGTATAATTAATTATTTTAAATTTCGCAAGTGTAATATCCTTATACTATTATTTTCCTATTTAAATCGCTTTAATTATATCTATTATCTATATATTGTTCTTATATTTATATTCTATTAGCTTATTAATTTCTATTTCCTATTTATTAATTTCCAATTTATTTTTATTAAGTTCCGTATTTAAGAATATAGGATATAGTTTTTTTAAAACATTTAGGAGGCAGTAAAATCTATAATTAATTTGTAATCCATTTATCCAAAGCGTTTGTAAGTAGGTCTTATAATTATTATATTAATATATTAGGCTTTTAATTAAGTTTGCCTAGTTAGTATATAATCTTAAAGTTAAATTATAAGAGGTATTTAGCCTAATAAATTTGGCGCTGCGTTAATTGCTTTATAGTTATAAAGTACTATAGATTTTTATGGTTTGTTAATACACGTATTAGAAATAACAATCCTTTAAGCTTAGGACACTATTATTTAAAGCATCTAATAATTACAAGCAGTTCCTTATTATATATTTTATAGTTTAATTTAGTAGGGGCAAGTTTCTAGGAAAAAAAGGCTACTGGATATAGCTCGCCATTCTTATTATATTGCGATAATACTCCCCCTAGCACATAATTAAATAAGTCTATTTTAATAGTATATTTAAGGTTAGGGTTAAAGTAAGTAAGAATTAGAGCAGGTATATCTGTAAGAGTGAAACTGTATTAGGAAATAGAGGTTTCCTTTATAGGCAACGCGCCCTCGCTTACTGGCCCGCCGCTTTATCCTGGCCCGTACTTTAACCTCTTTACATAAAAGCGTCCTCCACTTGCCGTTTTATTCTCCCTCCTCTATCTTCTTTTTCCTCCCTAACGCCGCGCATCCCCCTTATTAGATATCATTGCCTTAGCTAAGCTTCCTTGCTCCGCCCCTAAGCCATTTTACTCCCCTATTAGCGTCTATATATATATAAGCCCTGCCACTTCCCTTAATTCCTATGTCTTGGACTAATAGTAGCGTAGCGCCTCTTAGGCTCTCTAATAACTTCCTCCCTTATACTCTCTTTATAGTAACAGATAAAACAGCTCTTTTTATTTTGCCGCTAAAGTAGTAATAGCCATTTATCCTTTCCGTAGCCTAACCTTAAGAGACTTGTCCCACTTATACGTGTAGGCATTTATAATATTTAAAGCTTTCCCCCCTCTTATTTAGGTTATTCTTTTACCTTTAGGGAGCTACTACCTATAGCTGCCAATTAACGGGATCTATAGGAATTACCATATTAGTAATACTGCCTACTTTATTTTTCTAGGAAAGTCTCCTTCCTAGAGTAATAGTGCTTAGTCCCTTGCCGCTATAAGCTCCCTTATATTATTAAACGGCTCCTAGTTACCTTATATCTTATTATATTTTAGCTAGCAACCCTACTTAATTATACAGACATCCTCTCCCTAAAATAGGCTGTATGCTATTAGCCTTAAGTACCTTAAGTTATAGAATTTATAACTTAATCCTAGTCGGCATAGCTATAAATGGCTATAGGACTATACTAAGAATCGCCTAGCTATAGATTATATAGGTTACAGCTGCTATAAGCTGTAAATATATTAGGTAGTGTTATATTACAGTATTATAATAAAGGCAAAGCCGGACACTAAAGTGGGTCCTTAGTAAAATAACTATAGGTTAATGCTAATTACTTAGCTTGGTTAAAGCTGTGCCGCTAAAAGCTAAAAGCCTTTACCCTTTTTAGCGCCTTCTCTACCTAGACTTAGATCTTACTTTTACCTAATAATTAGAGGATTAAATTACAATTGGAGAAGCCGCTAAGCTTTAGTTTAATTTAGTCCCCTATTTAGCTAAGGAGGTATAGGCTATATAGAAATATTTCTTATATAGACCTAAGACTTATAAGGCGGAATCTAGAGGTAAACGGTCTATCTAGTAGTATAGCCTAGCGTTTAGTAAAGTTAGCGTTATAATCTTACTCTTAGCTAATAAATACTAGAGGAAAATTTGCGTATTTAATCTCCTAACGGAGACAGACTTTATACAGTAGCTATATTAGCTAAAAGGGCATAGTGAAATAGATATAGGTGTAATCGCCTAATCTACTCGCGCTATCTACCCCTTTATGTTATTTATAACATCTAGTTATAGGAAAGGGTAAAAGTAAGGCTTTTATATATATTTAGGAGGTTAAGGAGCGGCTATAAGCTCTATACTGTAACTAAAGATCCTAGGGAGATATCTAAGGATGCCCTTATTACTTAGAGTGTCTTTTAATACTTATAATAAAATTATAGCACGCCTCCTACCTATCTAACCCTAGGAATTATAGTCTTGCAAAAAATCTAGCACGGAAGATCTAGTTTACTAGTATAATTAGGTTAGAAAACGGACATATTAGCGCTAGCCCTAACTCTAAGGAATAAGGGTAGAGGAGGCACTTTGCCACCAACCTCCTTAATAAGGAGGTTTAGTGTAATGCCCCTATTAAAGGCTAAATGTGCCAGCTTAGTTAGTTAGGTCTTAATCGCAGCTTCCTAATAGGCGTTAATCTTATAACAGAGTTTAAGCCTATGTAAACCTCTATATATTATAAACGGTAATTGCCAATAGAGCATAGATTGCACGTTTTAATTTGCTATTAAGCTAGTAGGGTTATTTTAGTATAGATACTATAGATATAAGCTAGTGGTAAAAAAGGGACTAGCGTAGACTTAAAAGCCTAGTATAACCCGTCCTTTAGAGCTATTAGAAAGGCATAAGGCAATAACAACTCTAATAATAATGGCGGCAGCAACTGTAGCATCTTCTTAGCCCCTGCGTTTTTATTCAGAAATTTTACTTAATAATATTAATTTCTATACTACACCCCCTAAAAAACTAAGGGCTTCTTAGTATTATGCAATTACAGCTTCTAAGGCAAATATAAGCAACACACCTAAAAAGAGGAGGATAAAAAAGGGGAGAGTACCTTACTTCCCTTTAAGAGATAATCCTATAAAATATTTAGGCTAGTTGCGCTTAGGCAAGTTATTCCATATTGCTTTTTTTAAATAATCCACCTAATAAGGCACCTATAGATCCTAAAGCTTTTAATAAGTATAAAGATATTTATAAGAATAAAAGTAACAGCTAAGACGCTAAAGGAAGCAATTAAGGTAATTTAGTAATTATTTCCTCCCTCTTTTCCTAATAACTATAAATATATCTAATAGCTAGCAGCGAATCTAATACTTATTAAAGATAATATAGCTAACCTAGACTTGGAACCTAAAGCCAAAGGTAATAAAGCTAGCAATACTGGCAATAAAGCTAATAAAGCCGGCGATTAACTAGCATCTTATAAGTTGGGTATATATTTCCCCCCTATATAATAGCCTTACTTAATAATTATTAGGTAATAGAAATAACCGCAGCAATAAGGACAATAAGGATAAGGAACTACCTTCTTTAAAGGAGCTAGAAGATCTCTTTGGCGCATCTATATATAACTATCTTAAACCTAATAGCAGAAGATGTTAATAAAATAGATGACCTAGCTAAGGGAATTAATATTGCGGCTATCCTTTGGGCTATATAGAAGTTAGAGACCTATATAGTAACTAACCAAGACTCCTTAATAGCTAATAATGCGGATAATATTAGTAAGTTATAGATATTAAAAATATCATTACTATAACCTAATAACCATAATATATAGACAATCTGCTTATTAGGGAGGAGGGTAATTATAAAAAAGGGAATATAGGAGGTAAATTATCCTTTATACTAAGGAATCGGAAGCTTAATTAGCTTAAGCGGAACAATGTTACTAATTATAATTCTAATAACCCTGCTAAAGAGAGTAGTAGGGGTAGTAAGGGCGGTGAGGGTAGTAATAGTCCACGTCCCTAAAAGCAATAAAGGCTATCTACCTATTGCAAGGACTTGTCTTCTAGCCCCCCTATCCCTCCTATCCTTAACCTTAACTTTTAATACCCATAAGTTAACTAGCAAGCAGTATCCACTCTACAGCCCGCTAGCCCTTCACTTTAGGAGCCTACCCTTCTCTACAGTATTAAACCACTACATAATAAGGCTAGCAGTTATATTTATAATAAGGGTGAGGATAGTAATAGCAATAGCGTTGCTAATAACTAGAGCAATATTTTAACCCCAGAGCCTACTATAAAGCGCTATACCTAGGCTAAAAAAAACAAAATTAATAAAATAAACTTGGATAATAAATGGGAGATTAACGATATCCTAGGGGAAAGAATAACTAAGTTAGGGCGCAAATATAAGGTGGCTTAGAAGCCAATCTAGGTTTATAAAAGTAGGCTTTTAAATTCTAAAGATGCCCTTAAGTCTTACCAAAGACACGTCTAGCATGCTAAGGTTGGATTACTATAGGTGCACTCTATAAAAGTAAAGGGCAGAGCTGCCGTGCGCAAGGAACAGTGGTAATACTGCATGATATCCTTATTCTTAGATGGTGGTGCTCTTTTTTAGCTTAGAGGTCTATTTCTATTCAGCATTCTCATCCTTAGCATATTTAGCAGGAGCATCTTATAATTACCAGTCTAATAGATTTAAATTCTTTATATACTCCAGACGATATACAGCAGTAAAACTCTAATTACCGCCCTATATAAGCCACATTCTTACTTAACTAGTTATATTATACTATATAAAATAGAAGTAATAAGGTAAAAGCATATATAAAAGAGCGCATTCTTAGACAATTAATTTCTTAGCAAGCGGCTTATTATAATAATCCAATATATATAGCCTCTTAGCGTGGCACGTAAAATATATAAGCCCTTCTTAGCAAGAATTTATGGAGTAATTTAGCATTTAAGTGTGTCGTCTCTATACTCTTATAACCCCAGATTTATTATAACTACTTTAGCTAAAATTTATAGAGCAAGTATCCTTTATAAGAAAGGTAATTAAAGATTAGCTAAAATTAGGGACCTCTTTCCTAATCCTTAAAGATGTCCCCAATAAAAAAAGTTACTATTAAGCTATAGATTGTCTACCATAGCAGCTAACCAGCAGGCCTAATATTATATCTTACTTTTGTTTTAATTTAAAGGACTTTACAGGTCGACATTATAGTAAAGCTAAGGCACTTCCCCTATAAAACAAAGTATATAAATCTACTAACTATAGCATGTACTATCTAGATCCAAATTAATACTACTATATCTCCTATATTAAACGCATCTTTAGTAGCCTTCCTGCTCTAATTAAGACTAGCCACTTAAAAATAGAAGGAGGTATTATGCCCTCTAGGCTAGGAAACGCTATTAGGATTAAAAGATTCCATAAGGCAATTAAGGGCTAGTTTAATTATTAAGGCCACATATTTAACGCTAATTGCTACATAAACTACAATAAGGCATACAAGGAGTAGGAATATACGTTTAGTATTAAGAATATTAAGCACCAGCTTAGCCACCCTAAGAGTAAAGGTAAGTGCAAGTAGTGTAGATTAATACTAGAACCTAAAAAGCCAAGGAGGAGTAACTATTTTCCTAAAGAGCCTACCAATTGTTTATTAAGCGAGGTACTTACGCATATAGCTAGGGTATCCCATATAGATAGATTGCCTATTTTTTAAACCAAAGGCGACTTCAGTACCTCTATATAGGCGCATTACTATTTAAAATTAAAGGCCTGGCCTACTATACAGAAGAAAAGGGGCCGGCCTGCTAGGCAGAAGAGATGGCAATAATAGTAGTGCCCTTCTTTTAGCTTGGAGGTCTATTTCTTATTATAATTTCTTATTATATATTCCATTTCTAGCTTAATCTATTTATGGCGCATTTCCTATTATATAGGGGCTGCATAAAAAGGTCTGCAAGAGTATTACTTTTTTAAGGGCGATAAGCAAGAGCCACTTATTACCACTTATAGCGTCTCTTTAATTCCAGTGGTTAGCGCAGCTATATCTACACGGCCTTTTTATAGGGGAAGGTTTAGTATTTTTACTATTTAAGGGAAAGTTAATAAAACACGCTAACCACTAAATGCACCTAGGTGCTGTATAACGCTATAAACAATAGAAAATGTAAGGCTGAAACTATATTTACAACTTAGCCAGCCAATTTAAATTATATAATACAGCTAAAACTAAGCGGCAGTCCGAATAATATAAAGTTAGGCGTTAATAATTAATTAATATATGTATATAATATAAAGGCGCATAAACTAGGTGCAGTTAATTTGTCTTATAAACAAAAATAAGCCATAAGAATCCAATCTTTAGAGATATTTTAGTTAATAAAGGGGCTATATATATCTGGTGACTCCAATCCCCTAGACTTCGGCTAATACACAGTTAAAATATACATTATAGCAGACGCCTTACCCATTATTTGGCTGGTAGCCTAATTATATATATAATATTCTACGCTAGAAAGCTTTAATAGTAGGGCAGGGTAAATCCGGCTATAGCTCAGCCTAAGAGGTAGCTGCTTAGCAATTCTTTTATATAAGCCTTCCTATTAGGCATTAATAACTAGGCAGCTATAAACCTATTAACTACAGTAACACCTCTATTTTCCCTTATATATTTCCTTTAACCCTACTTCGCTAATTATTTATAGCGCAGTTCTATAAAGCTGCTCTCTATTTAAGCCTACAATCTACCCCTTTTTATATTTCTTGTGTTCTGCTACTTACAGTTATCTAGTAATTCTATTCTTGCCATTAAGGTAAATATTAGCTTAGCCATTCTATACAGTATATGCCTAATTACTTACATCTTCTATAATAGTTGTGCTTTAATACGTATATGCTTTATAGCCTTTTATTCTAAAACAAATTCCTAAATTAGCCACTATTCCTCCTTAGACAGCTATCTATAATTAAAAATACTTTATAAAAGACAATATTTGCTTAATATTACACGTCTATAGAACACCTCTCCTTTATAGCCACTAGTCCCACTAACTTACGTAGTTATATTTTTAGCTATATAGATTATATCCGCTAAGGCTAAAGATAAGGCGCTTAGTGGGAAATAGGAGGAAATTAGAGGTTATATATTTAAGATAACAAAGGATATAACTATAATATTTAAAGGCAGATTATATAATATTAAAGACGGCAAAGGGAAGCTGGTTAAATATTTAAGTATAGAAAATAGATAAGTAACAAGAAAGGTTCTTACTGTCACAGTACGTGCAGAGGGACAAGGTACGAGGTACTGTGTATCATTAACAAACGATGTCGTGTGCAGAACTATATAGGAGGTGAGGCGGTATATATACACGTCGCTCAGGGGTTAGGTCTGTGCTCGTGTCATAACAACACCGAGTCATAACAACGCGTCAGGCCAGTGCCGTAACAGTACATCCCCCTTCCTGAGGCGAGCTCCTATAAGCCAAGTGTTGGCAGTAAAAACACAGAAGTAAAAAAAAAACAGACACATATATCCTTGTCCTTCCAGTCCTTAGAGATCCTCGTCCTTCCAGTCCTCAAAGGTCCTCGTCCTTACAGTCCTCAGACCCTCCTACCTATATCCCTACTACATCGCTCTCCGCTAGCACTCGTCTCGAGTGCTAGATACAATGTAAAGCTGAGGCGAAGGAGCGAAACTAATACGGAAAACGGAGGAGACGAAAAAAATGTAACCGCGGGGCGTATTGCGGATATTGACTCTCGAAAGGCTCAAAGTTGCGGAGATCGAGGTTAAGGTATTAATTCTCAAAAGGCTCGGGGTGCGGAGATCGAGATTAAAGTATAGGCTCGAAAGGCTCAGGGTACGGAGATCGAGGTTAAGACGTAGATTCTTGTCGCGGTAAACTTGAAGTATATCGTTGTCGAAGACGAAGACGGAGAGACGGAGACAGGGACGAGATCGGTAACCCATAGTCTTACACTGTAATCAAGTACAAGGAACATAGCCCGCAGGGTGTCCTCCCTGCAGCCGGCTTAAGAACTCAGGACATGAAGCAGAAGCATGGCTAGAAACAGACTCGGAGACAGAGACGGAGACAGAGATCGATAACCATAGTCTTTAAGATGAGGAATATAGCCCGCAGGGGGAACACCTAGCGTCCTAGTCTACCCGCAGCCAGCAGCTCCTGTTCTTCCCGCAGGCATAGAACGGCATGCTCCGCGACCAGTAGCCCACGGCCCGCTAGTGAGGCCTGCAGCCAGCTTATGAAACTCAGAACATAAAGAGAGGATATCGGCTCGTTGGAGACAGGGAGACGGAGAGGATATCGGCTCGGGAACTCGAATGGATTCGACAGAGATTTTACTGGGTCGGTGTTGACGTAGAACGAGGGTAAGAATCCCGCCCGGGGTAGGGTCGTAGCTTTGGAAACGAAGCTTTGGGACGGTGGAAACGAAGCCCTACCAGGGGCGTAGGTGATGACACGACATACTGTCACAGTACGTGCAGAGGGACAAGGTACGAGGTACTGTGTATCATTAACAAACGATGTCGTGTGCAGAACTATGTAGGAGGTGAGGCGGTATATATACACGTCGCTCAGGGGTTAGGTCTGTGCTCGTGTCATGACAACACCGAGTCATAACAACGCGTCAGGCCAGTGCCGTGACACTTACTGGGTATAAATATTATATAATAAAGGTATAGGTTAAGTTAGAGAAGAGGTAATAATAAGTAGTAACCTAAAGCGATATATACTATTTATTTATGGATAAGAGTTAATCTCTAGCTTCTTCTATAGCATTTTTCTAAAACTCTAAAGTATCTAGGTCCCCTAAACTAAATAATTTAAAGATATTCTATCTATTCTTATAGCCAACCCTAACTAATAAAAGAGCGTCCTTATTATCTATTTCTAGTATATATATAGATAGGTAATTTATAACCGCTAGTTCTCTACTCTCCTTTTCCTTTCTCTATAAATTACTTATTTTGGTCCTAGTGTAAAATAGCTTAGGGAGATTTTTAATTATATAGCGCCTTATAAATAAGAAAGATAAGTACTAGCCCTCCCTTAATAATATTAGATTTCCTGTTTAATATTAACTATAAATATAATATCTTATTAAAGGTTATCTTATAGACCTAGAGTTTGCTATAATTCTAACTAGGGACGCTTTAATAATAGTTTATCTATAACTTAATAATATACTGGTATAATAGCGCTTAGAGGACTTTTAGAAGAGGCGTCTATCTTAAATAAGTATTAATATATTAAATTTGGGGAATAAGGTATCTAACTATTAGTTTTAGGATTATTAAATCAGATTATACTTTCCTTTTATAATAGATCTGGCTCTAAAATATATAAGTAACTAATTAATAAACACCTAAGACTTATATACTAAGCGTTTAATAAGCGTTTTAAGGAATTAGAGCTTTAGAATACCTCTCTAATAACTAAAAGTTTTAGGCTAATATTAGGTGTTCCTCTAATAATATATATTAATAATTTATTTAAAATATAAGGCTCTTTTATACCAGTAGAGGGATCTACCTTTAAAGACAGACATTTTAGAGGCGAAGGAATTAATGTGCTAATTAAATTAGCCTTATAAAGTGTACTTATAGCAACTATAAGACTATAGGGATAGGGGCAACTCTCCTACTATCCTTAAAGCTTTTAGAGAAGGTTTTTTACTAATACTATTACTAGTTTTAAGATAGGTGCTGCTAAAGTATATAGGAAGAATACTTTAGGACCTAAGCTAATAAAAACGTCCGTTAATAGAGTGTATATGTATAGCCTTATACTTTATTATAAGCTTAATTATTTCTCTAAGGATATTACGTTTTCTTATAGCACTTTAAGGCATAATTTAAATGCGTTGTTTTAGTAGGAGGGCAATAGATATATATTAGCATTAAACGTCTTTCTTTTTTCCTTAAGTAGCTTATAAAACCAGTTATTTAGTGCTATTAGAAGTTTAACTAAGAATAAAAAGAAGGATAAAGAGAGCTAGGATAAGAAAGAGTGGGACAAGAAGAGACAGAAAGGGAAGGAGGAAGGGAAGGAGGAAAGGGAAGGGAAGGGAAGGGAAGGGAAGGGAAGGGAAGGGAAGGGAAGGGAAGGGAAGGGAAGAGAAGGGAAGAGACAAGACAAGACAAGACAAGACGGAACGGAACAGTTAGCCCAATTATATGCCACTTCCCCTAGCTAAACAATGCATAGCTAGATTACTTACTGCAATCTAGCTAGTATTACTAGCACCAATTCTATACTTATATCTTTAATTTAACCTAAGACATTGCCTATCTCCTATATATTAATTAGAGCACTTCTATACTTTAGGCAATGTCTTTTTTTAAGCTTACTCTAGTACTAGAGTTAAAATCCTATATATAAGCTAGGGGACTATTTCTATAGATATAGCAAGTATATATACTATGGCTTTATTTACTATAACAGAGATAATATTAATATATCTTAACTAAAGTCTGCTAGAATTAATTAGGGAGGGTAGTCTATTACTAGAAAAGGGGTGTAGACATATCTATAATATAGCTTATATTATATAAGAAAAGGGCAGATCTAGCCTAAAAAATAATACTATTTAGCTTCTTTTTTAGATTAGTGTTATGTTACTAAAGCTTTATAAAGTAATAATGCTAGTTACATCTAACCCTATTACGTCAGCGCCTTTACCTTATAATAGTATAAACACCCTCCCTAGTAGCCTAAGCCAAATGTATCTATATTATAGGCAATTAGCGCAGTATCTTATAGTTAAAATGCTTATAGCCTTATTAAAGATAGTCTAAATAATCCAACTTCCTCTACCTTCTCTACCTTCTCTACTTTCTCTACCTCTACCTCCTCCTTCCCCTATAAGTTTAGGGGTTAAAGAGATACCTAAAGTAAGAGGTTCTAAGATTAAAGTTAAGGTGTTAAATAAGATATATACTTGCAAAATCCCTAAGACATACTTAGAAATACACTAATATAGCGTCTACTACAGCTAGGATAAATAAAGCTGCTAGTATAAGACTATAGAGACTTCGCTAGATATATTAAGTAAGCGTAATATATATAATTAGTATATTTATATCCTTTGGAAGAAATTTGGTCTATCTCTTAAGTGCCTTTAAACATATTAACTTAAATACTAACTTTAAGCTAGAAAAGGATAAGAAAGACTATAGTATATACCTAAATATAAATTTAGGAGAAGTAAGAGACGCCTTATAGGTGGTGCTAAATAGTATATAAGCTATCTCCCTCTGGGAAGATAGGCCTATAGTAAGTAGACATTTTTATAGATATAGCTTATTCTAATTTAACTTCTAGATTCCTATAAATATTATATTTAATTTCCTACCCTAATTAAAAATATACTAGAAAAGTCTTTCTCTTAACTTAATTAGCGCTAGGCACCTTTAGGGGTTACTAAGATTTTTTAAAGACTATTTCGCGTCTATAACTAATAGTGTCCTGCTGCTTCTGGGCCATAGTAAAATTAATTTTAATCTCCTTTAGGCCTTGTTTAAACCAAATACGCACGTCCTTATAATTTACAAAGGCTTGGATTAACTAAGATGCCTTATATATAATTTAGGCAACTTTAAAACCTTACTTTTTAGCGAAAAGAGCTTTAAACTTAACTATTACTATTTCAGCTATAATAGGAAGGCGTTTAGCGAGGTAAAAACCACCCTCTTTATTCTAGAATTCCGTTTAACTATAAAAATTATATCTCTTAAGGTATTTCCGCTAAAGTGTTATAAGAGACAAGCTAAGATAAAGTAGGATCTTATTAGTAATAGCTAGAAGTTTGTGTCTTTAAGAGGTATTAACTACTATAAATATAAAGGGATCGCGTTTTTCTGGACTAAAGATAGCCTGTTAAGATTTTCTATAAGCGGCCATATTATAGTAGACGCGATAGCATTTTATTATTAGAATCCTAACTATAGCAAGGAGCCAATTGCTATAAATATATATGGAATAAACGTAATTAATCTAGGAACTAATTAGTAGGGCGGTGTAAAGAATTAGGGTTTAGTTCCTAAGGAGATAGGAGTTAATAAGTACCTAATTTATCTACTAACAGTCCTGGCCTTTAGTTTAGCAGATAAAAAATAAGGTTAGACTTTTTATATACCCTTTTTCTAGAGCTAGCAAATTATATATACTAATGTAAGCACTAATAGGTGAATTTGCCGTCGCCAATATTAAGGACATTAAATAGAATGCCTTAGTATTTAAGTTACTCATAATTAAGGAGGATAAAAAGATAGTGCTTTAAGGACTTATAAAGAGCTACTAGTCTAGGTCTAGGAAATTAAAGTTTAATAATATAATTAAAGGGAAGGGGAAAGGCCTAGTTTTCTTACTATAGTAAGTTTTCTAGCAAGGCATTAGCTGTTTTAAAGGCTGACCGTTTTAGTGGCCTACCTAAGGTAGGAAAGATATTAATAGCTAAAGTACTTGCTAAATCTTAGAGGAGACCCCTCTATGTAGTTTATTCCCCCTTATAAGTATATTTATATACTAGTCTAACCATAAAAAGGCTTATATAGGAGACCTTAATACGGATCTAGCCTATTTAGAATAAAACCTGGCTTTAATAGTTGAAAACGTTTACCACTAGAGCGCTGTCCTTCTTTTAGATAAGGCCAATATCTTTCTTATAGAAAGAACTTTAAATAATGTCTAATGTAATAGCCTAGTATCTATCTTCCTGTAATAGATAGAGTATTTCCAAGGCATTATATTTCTTATAATAAATAGGATTACCGTATTTAATACAGCTATACAGAGCAGAATATATCTTACACTTAGATATAACAAGCTAAAGGGACTAGTAAGAGAGTAGGTATAGAAGACCTTCCTAAAGCAAGCCAATGCTGCTGCTAATATCTCTGGAAAAGATATGGAGCGGCTTTTAGACTATTAATTAAACGGAAGATAGGCAAGGCAATATTTAAGAGAGAGTTTTAAGGCTAGTGCTAATATACTATATTAGATTAAGAACACTATATAGATTAGTTACAGCTTAGCTAAAAGCAAGGGGGAGAAACTTATATATAAGCATTTAGGCAAAGCTCTTACGTTAAATTAAGATTTTAAAAGTAACTTTAAAGGTGCTGGATTAATTAAAAGTATAAACTTATATATATACAGTATTAAATGTCTTATAAATCTTATAACTATAATATTATTACTTATTGCTTTCTTAAAATTACTTGCTTGCTCCTATAATAACAAGGCCTATATAGTAGGCAGTAACGTAGGCGAATTGCTTATAAATCTAGGAATAGGAGAACAGAAGCTATAGGGCATTGGTTCCCATAGGGGAGTAAAGGATATAAGCGTTAGTTCCCATAAGGAATTAAAAGCTATAAGGTAATAAAGAAAGCGGGTATTAATCCCTATAGAGAACCGCAAGCTATAGGAGATTAGTTTCTATAGGGGAGTAGAAGAAATTGCTATTAGTTCCTATAGGGGAGTAAAAGCCGTATAGAAGTAGGAGCTATAGGGTATAGTTCTTATAGGGCAGTAGAATATATGGTTACTATATACTAAATAATAATTTTAGTTTAGGATATAAAAACGGGAGCTATAGGGGATTGGTTCCTATAGGGAAGTAGTAGATATAGCTAATAGCTCCTATACGGGAAAAAAAGCTATATAGGAATGCAAGCTGTAGGGGATTGGTTCCTATAGGGCGGCGGAATACATAGGTATTAGCACCTATAGGGGATTTATTAGAGTAAGGGATTTGTTAGAGTAGGGGATTTATTAAAGTAGGGGATTTATTAAAGTAGGGGATTTATTAAAGTAGGGGATTTGTTAAAGTAGGGGACTGGTTCCTATAGGGCGGCAAAATATATGGGCATTAGCTCCTATAGGGGATTTGTTTAAGTAGGGGACTTATTTAAGTAGGGGATTAGTTAGAGTAGGGGATTAATTCTCCTATAGCCTCTATTTAGGCGGTATAAGGCTACTTCTAATAGGCTAGGGAGTGGATTATGTGTTTTATGGAAATATAAAGCCTATATAGAATGGTGGGGTATAGGGACCTAATAATCTAGCAGAAGATTGGGTTATCCGCTTTCCTAGGTTTATTTAGCCTAGGCAACTTGCCCTATGCTGTTTTATATGTGTTTTAACCAAGGCTGCTACCTAGCCTTAGCCACCTAAATTTTAGTAAAACTTTAACTTATATAGTGGAAGAGTATAGGATAATAAAATGTTATTTTATCTACTCTGCTAATACCTTTAGATCCTTCTATACTTACTAGAGAATCTCTTTTATCTGGAAATAAAGCCCCCTATTTTCCTTCTCCTACCTCCCATCTATTAGAAAAACTACCTTTTGCAGCTTATTAACCTATAGGACTAGCGGCTGGTAGTAAGGTATAAATGCCTTAGCTATACAGTTAAGAAAATGCCCTTCCCTGTTTACTAGCCCTAATTTTAACTCGGCCAACTCTATAGTATTCTTATAGTTCCAATGCTTAAACTTAGTTAGACTAATATCTTTACCTAGCCTATTATAGTGTATATATATCCAGAAAAGTACCTAGAAGAATGACTTTAGATTATGCCTAAAGGAGTATTTCTTGCCAAGAAGCACTCTAATTGCTATAAACACTCTTGTGCTAGTCTTTCCCTATGCTCCTAAAGGTCCTTCTTGCTTTTCTTTAATTGCGAGATTAAAGTTAATTAAGAATGCCAGCTAAGAAGGATTGTTGTCTTCCTTATTTATTATAAGGTTGCCTATTAAAATATTATATTAGATAATGCCAGCCTGCATATATAAAGACTTGTATTCTTTAATGCCACCCTTTAGTACAGTAAGTATTGCAGCCTAAGAGCTTGCCTTGTAAAGAGGCTTCCTATAGTTACTAGTAATAACATATTAATATACGCGATTCTATATAATAGGGCGCTTAGTTGGAGAGGTTAAATATAGGCGCTTACTGGGTGGTAATAGGGCGCTGTAGCTAGAAGACCTCTTTTTGCTAAAACTTTAACCTTTTCTTGTACTGCCTTGCACTCCAGCTAGTCTTAGAGGCATTATTAAGCCCTCTAGCTTATAGTTTGTTGCTTTTATAATATCTAGCTCCTTGTGGATATTAAAGATGTTATTATCTTGCCCACCTATATAAACTGTCTTATGGTGATAGTACCTGGCTATATTAACTACTCCCTTCTCTAATATCTTATGCAGCAGTTTACCTTCTTCCTTGCGCTTCAGGTACTACTATAAGTCTTTAATAATAAGGGGTTTCTTAGAGGTGTCCCCCTTATAGTATTCTTCCTAGCAAGTTATTACTTAACCTGCAATGTAGCGTGCCCGCTTAATAACTTTATTAAGAATAAGACGCTTAGTCTGGCTATTATATACAATTTTAATGTACTATTTGCCGTCTAATATTAGAATGGTAGGATTAAATCTAAGCTGCTCCTTATTTATTTAGAGAAATCCTAATATTGCTGAGGTAAATTATAGTCCATCTTTATTAATATTAAATAGTGAAGATGTAATGCCTCCTACCTAGTTATACTCCTATAACCGCATAATAGATCTATAGAGGGTAAAGCCTAAGATAAAGTAATAAGTGTCCTAAGCGGCGAAGACTTCTCTTATATACTTCCCTAAATTAAACTATGCCTGTGAAGGTATATTGGTATTTAGATTACTCTTTAGCTCTCCTAGCATAAGTATATACAACTAATAGTATTAAGAGCTTTTACTAGCTATTGGATTATCCATAAAACTAATATGTAGCTTTTGCTTTGCTGTAGACCCTTATAAGGGTTGCTTAGTGTATATAATAAGCTTTTGTTATGTTTTTAGGACAGACCTATACTCCTTAGTAAAGCCCAAAAATGATCTAATTAGGTTATTAAACCACTCTAGGACATTATCTTGCTCTATGCTTTTAGGCTAGTTATGCCAGCCGCCCTTCCTAATATATAGTGGGTTGTCCCCTTTCTTGCATTTCTTAAAAATAATAGCGCTTACCTCTTTAAGACCTTTTACTCCCCTAAAGAATGCTTTATATAAGCTAGGAATCCTAATATAAAGAGGGCCCAGCTCCTCCTTTAGAACATTATCTATGTATTTCCTATGTTTAGACGAGTTAGTAAAGCTGCTTATATTGCGTAGATATAGGGTTTGTTAAATATAGAGTGGCAGCGGTTAGGGAGGAGGTATAGACTCTATTATAGTGGCGTATACCTTCTCCTAGATAATCTTGTTAGGCTTGATACAAAGGATTGCATTTAGGAGAGGTAGGAACTGTTTAATATTAAAGCCATTAGAATTAACTACTAAATTAAGTCTTAACAGATTACTAAGGAGGTTTTTGTTGCCGCTATTAAATGGTAATAAATAAGAAGTAGGAAGGCTCTGTAGAGCAAGTATTAGATTAAGTAAAATATCTTTTAGTTCTATAAGCATTAGATGGAGCTTATACTAGGTGAATTAATAGTTACCTTTATTACTTATCTAACGCGATATATCTAAAGAGTTAGAGACACCTAGATCCTTATAAGTTGAGTTAAATAAATTATAAAACCCATTTAGTCCCTCTCTAATGGGTTTTATTTTGATTATATCTAATTTAGAGAGATTTACTATTATAGGAGAACGCGCCAAGAGCTATGTTGGGAGGGCTGATATGGCAGGTAAGTAGGTAGGTGGGGAGGGGAGATTAAAGAGGTTAGTATATAAGGACGGTATAATAGCAAATAAATGCAGGGAGGTTAAGAATATGTCAGGCGCGTCTTATAATAAGGAAATAACTAGGGAGAAAAGTGTAAGGAAGAAAGCAAGGTGCGAGCAAATATAAGGATTAAAGATTGGGTGTGGAAAAGTTAAGCCAACCTAATATAGCTTAGACTAAGGCTTTGTAGGGCTTAGTTAAATGCTAAGCCACAATAACCTAAAATGCGACATTTCCGGTTTATGGCTAATTAAACTTATTTATTTTAGTCTGTTCTGTAACGCGTAAGGCTCTAATATAGTAAAGCTCTTATATAGCGAGGCTAAAGGGGCGCCTGAGAATGCTAATAAATAATTACTAGTCCTAAAATAAGCTAAATCTAATATGCTAAATATGGATACAGTTAACCTCTTTTTATAGCGGTTAATTAACTTAATTCCTGAAATAGGTTCTAGTTCCTAAAACTGGATCTAGTATACGCAAACTCCCCCTCTACTGGTATATATTGCAAGGGAAATGCATTATTATTACTGTCTCCTTAGCAACGCCTTATTTATTCCCTTTAAAATATAACCCTTACTAGTGTCTATTTTATATAGGTAACAAGCATTTATTTCCATTTATTTGCATTAGATACAAAAATCCCCTATAATATACCCCTTGGAATTAGATTAAATTAATAGCAATTCCCTCCTAAGTTGGTTAGGTTTTAATATATCTTATTAGCTCTAGGGCATTACAGACCTTATTACTTTTTTAAGAGAAGCTTACTGTAACAAGTATTGCAGCAAAGGTTGTCCTATTAATTATGGCATGTAGCTATAAGCTTTGCCGTCTTCTGCTTATTATATTAATGGTATATAAAACTGGTAGATGAAGTAAGCTAATGCAATGTCTATTTACCTCACAGTTTATATTGCTTTACCACTTTAAATAAGGGCGGCACTATGTTTTGGTTGCTGGGTTTCTAAAGGATACTTGTAATGTTAGTGTCTTAAGAGGGCTCTAAAGCCATTTTCTTTATAAGAGGATATATAGATAAAATATGCTGAATCTTAGAGGGTAGTAGGAGTATAAATACCGCTCCTTATGTTCTTGTGACGCTAAGGCCAAAGAGCGGAAATTCTTAGGTATAACTAAATTATAATTATATTAAAGCTTGTCCATAACCCAGGCTCTAAGGTATATATCCTTCTCTAACGTATCCTATAGCGCTTAGTATTTGTCTGGTGATATATAAACACGCTTCCAAGTGTTGTCCCATGATTGGCCTTAGTAGTGCAGTTATATAAGGCTGAGTAGGCGGCAAATACGGTAAAAAAGAGGTTGTAGAGAAGAGGTAATAAGGACTAAGCTTAGTTAGATCTACTAACTTATTGCTAATTAAGTATATAAATGGGGTAAATACTCGCTATAAAGGGCAGGGCTAGTTCTAGCTTAAATCTAATATATAAATTTCCTTTAATAAGCAAATAATATAATAACTAAAGAGCGTACTATTTAAGCCAATAAATTTCCTCCTTAATTCTGCAGACTTCTCTATCTTTAGGTTAAGCGTGCCCTTTTCCTCTTAAATGCCGTAATCTTGTTTCTAGCCTTTGCAACCCGTTTATCTCTGTAATCTAAAGTTTTATTACTGCCTCTCTTAAGAGTGTGGATTTTATTTTAAAACCGCCTAATAGTATCTCTTATTTCTTCCTAGTTACTTCTTAGGCTGTTGGTCCAATTGTTAACCTTCCCTAAATAACTTATAATATAGCGGTTGTTTTTTTTAAGACTGTTAACTTTCCTATTAAGTTGGCTAAGCCTATAGCTGAGTTAATGAACTAAGCTACCTAGTCTCTCTATTGCCCCTAATAGAGTAAGCTAGGGGCTAATAAGCTTTATTAAAAGGAGTTACTAAGTGAACCATATTAAGACGACTTTTTCATCTTATTAGTGCGGGGTAAGTATTTCCTTATAGTTCCTTCTGTATTGGCCTTATTATTCTCTAAATTACTCTTGCGTTTTGGTGCTAATTAGATATCCTACTTATGTTAGCAAGCTAGCAAACAGATAAAACTATAGGGAAGCAACTATCGCATACCCACCCTACTGTATTAATGGCCTTATTGGAGCCCTTGGGATTAGAAGCAAGCGGTATATCCTAGCTCTATTAGCGGTATCCTATAAAGGATTTAATTCCTAGAGCGCACCTTAATCTAATATAATATAGTATCCTCTATTATGGCGTCCAAGTCGCTTAAGTCACTTATTATTGAAGAGATAAGGCAGCTGATAGTTTAAGTGTCTTTGCGAGAAAGTAAGGAAGGATTTCCTTAAAGGATACTGTGCTTAGTGCTGGTCTAGTTAAAGGATATAGAGGCCTTTTATATCCTGCTCCTCTTTGCCACTTGGCTAATAGGAGAGCTAATAGTAGGCTCTGCTTTAACTATACCTTGAAAGTTAAGATAATTTACTAACTTAGGGATACTGGTATAGTATTATAAATGCACTATGAGACAGCCATAATAAGAGTATAATCCTTCCCTGCCTATACCCTACCTTACTATGCCTCTATAGGAGGGTTATATTAAACAATAAGGGCTAGCACTAACCCCTTTCTTCCAATTATTCTAAGATAGCGATATAGAGGCAGCTGGTTAAGTATTGCTTTAAACAGCAATGCCTATCTAGTTGCGCGGCTTTACTTAGGCCCTATTATACACCTTGACGCAACTTCCTGTCGCCTTAATAGCTAATAAGCCTAGCCTAAGGTTAAGATAAGGTGAATAGGCAACTTAGTTTTTAAACAGCCCCAACAGTGTAGTGTTTAGAGGCGTTTGTATAAAGTTATAAACTAAAACCAGAAGCTAATAATAACCCCCTAATAACGCCTTACCTAGCAGAAATAGCATTATATAATCTACTTCTAACGCCCACCCTTTATAGAGTAGGGCACTGCTTAAGCAGTAGACTTATCTCAGCTAATTAATCTTATATATTTACTCCCTATCTGTGGTAAAGGAGCTATTAGTGCGTTATAGGGTAGTTTAATTAGCATTCTAGCTAAGCCCTTTATAAGCGCTCCGCCTTATATAGGCGGCATAACAACTTCTATTAATCTGCCTTACATTAAGGGAGGATTTATATTTAAGATGCTAAGCAGCTAGTACTTAGAGGCACACAGATTTATACCCTTATTTATACGTTCTACTGCGTCCTTATTTCTATAAGTAGTTGGTTTACTTTTCACTTATTATTTGTTTATTACTCCATCTTCTCCTTTTTTTACTAGCCATTCTATCTAGTTATTAACATTAATCCTCCTCTCCTCTATAACAACTATTCTAGAATTTGCTTTAGATCCTCGCTTATAAAATAAAAAAAATAAAAAAAAAGCTAAACATACCATTATGGATTTAAGGCGTTGGTATTGGCTTAAGTACTATTGGACTTCTTAGTCTTTGCTATATATGGGTGCCCTCTAGACTATAAAATTGCCCTTCTCTATTGTGCTCTTTCTAGGAACAATTAAAAACCGTGCTTATAATAGTATATTTATATCTAGCAACATTTTTAAAAGCCTGTTAAGCAGCCTAGATAAGGCCTAATAATAAACAACCTAATAAAGAGGCCAGTATAGGCCTGCAAACCCCCTTATATCTTAAGCTAATAATTAAGGAAAGGCAGAAAGCAGCTTTAAAGCGTAAGATACCTGCTAAGGATTAAGTTTATACTGTCTTGTTTAACTTATGGATAAATATACTTCTTCTTACCATTCCTATTGGCTTTGTAGTTAATTATCTTTACGTTAACAGCATCGCCATATTTATTATTAACTTTATTGCCATTATCCCACTTGCTGTAATGATTAGTTATACTATTAAAGAGATTGCACTCCGCGCCGGTAATACATTAGGTGGTCTTTTAAACGTAACTTTTAGGTACGTTTCTCTGCTTCTTATTTATCCTAATATTATCTAATATTTAGCGTAGAAACGTTGTTAAATTAATTGTCTCTATTTTAGCCCTAACTAAGGGCTAGATTACCATTGTTAAAACTTCCTTAATTGGTAGTATACTTTTAAACTTACTCCTTATTCTTAGCATATGCTTCTTCTTTAGAGGCATTAACTGGATAGAGCAACATTTTAATATAATAGTAGCAAATACTGCGGCCGGCCTTCTAGCTCTATGCGTCAGTAGTTTAATTATTTTAACCACCTTCTACTCTATGCTATTAAGTAAGTTTAATAATAGCTTTAGACCTATAATAGATACTAACCTATATAGCTATAAGCCTTAATAGCTCTATACTTAATTGGGAGCTTTCCTATAGAATAGCTGTCATCCTCCTAATTATGTATGTTTGCTACCTTATATTTTAATTAAAGTTATATACTAAAATATGTAATGCTCCAAGCCAAAGGGCTCCTAAGCATAAATCCTCTTAAGTTAAGCAGGATTTAAATGTAGAAAAGGAAGATAATAAGATTAAAGTGCCTAAATTGACGATCTAGAGTGCAATTATAACCCTTAGATTCTCTACCATGTTAGTTGCCTTTTATTCTGAGTTTATAGTTAACAGCATTAATAATATTACAGTAAGCGGCACTATCTCTACTACTTTTATCGGTCTTATCCTACTCCTAATTATTAGGAACGCTGCCAAGTATGTAATAGCGGTTATAGTAGCTTGCAAGGATAAAATAAGCCTAGTAATTAATATTGCTATTAAATCTAGTATATAAATCGCCCTTCTAGTTCTCCCCTTTATTATTATACTTAGTTGGATTATAGGCCAGGATTATATAACGCTTTTATTCAATACCTTTCTAATTGCTGTTTTATTTGTTGCTATACTCCTAGTAAACTATCTTATCCAAGATAGTAAATATAGTAAGTTTTCCTTTTTATATAGGTAATCCACTCTAACTAACACTAAAATAGACCGGCTTAAAGGCGTTCTTATTATGGCAATCTATACTATTATTATAGTTGCCGGCTGGTTTTATCTAAAACAAGTTTTAGATCCTCTCTGTCCTACTTAGTTTAAGCCTTTAATTACTATCTTACTCCTTTATTAGTATTAACTAGTTTCCATTACCTAGAGCTAAATAGTATTTTTATAAGCTATATGTATAGCTTTCTAGCAAACCCTAGGCTAATCTTTTTGTATCTATTAAGCTGTCCAAGTTAGCTAAAATATTGCTTTCTTTTATTTTCTCTTAAAAAAAAAATTCTTTAAGTTGTTATAAAGTTTATAGGGGTCTTTATATGTACTAGTATCCCTTAACCCATTAGTAGAGGGAAGGCCTGTGTGCGAATACTAATAAGCACGGCTACTAAATCCTATTGATTTGATTGGTAGACTCTTATTAATAACCTACATGCCCAAGTTAATGGGTTAGTGTTGTATAAGCTAGGTAATTGTATGAGCTAGTCCGCCTATAAGCCACTCTATACACCTTCTCTATATAATCTCTTCCCGGAGATACTAAAACTACTACCTAGTCGCGTAGCTATAGATGGCGACTTGCGTGGTTTGCTTACCTATATAAAAGTTAAATGGCTATATAGAACTCGCCGCCGTACACCCACTCCTAATTTCACCCCTAAAGAGCCTGCCCCTCCTTGCCGTAGCCACGTAAAAGTACTTTCCCGCTAAAATCCACCTATAATAGCAAAATGTAAGTTAGATGGTTAGTCCTCGCGATAGGTAGCTCTCTAAAACTATTTAGGTGCACTTAAGTAACCACAATTATTGTTACTTAAGATTCTAATAGCTAGATATAAAGAAGGACAGAGCTTAGGAGAGTGGATTGCTTAAGCCCTACCTATATAACATTAGATATATATTAGCCACCAATAACCAGGTCTTCTTAGCTAAGGGAATGTTTTAAACAGTTAAGATTAGTAATCTGTATCTAAGATACAGGAATTAATTATTAAAGTAGCATAATTCCGCAAAAGAAATAAAACTCTAAGCGGTTTTAATCTTTTAAAGTCATTTCTTCTTAAGCTACTCCTATAATTTTGTTAAAGCAGCCTTGTTATAACATTACTCGGAAGTTATAAAGTCCTTATCTATCCATCCGCATATACCTCTAGATATAAGGGCTTTGCTAAAATGCTTATAAGAACCTAAATTAATAATAATAGGGGTATTATCTTCGCCGACTATAATGTTGCTTAGATTAAGGTTATTGTGTGCATACCTAAGGGAGTAAAGATGCTTAACTCCTAATTTAATACTATCTATATATAGTCTTTTATTAAAGCTATGCGCGCCTTCCCTTAGTCAGTCTTCTAGTGTTTTTGAATATTAATTAAGGACGATACTGGTAATATAACGCTGGTAAATAATACAGCCGTGATATTAGATAATATTCCTATAATACGGCTTCCAAATAAGGGCTTTAAATGTCTTAACTTCTCCTAAAAATAGCCTTATTAGCAGGCCTAAGTTCACCCAGTTATTATAGATATTCAGCTTAGGACATTTAATATAAACATCTACCTCTGCTGGAATTGACGCAACTGTAATTTGTGACAGCATTTTAGGGTATACATCCTTGTCTAGAACTTATTTTAAGGCCTTCTTAAGATCCTGGGAGCTTAAATATATCCCTCTAATTGGCGCTCTACTAAAGTAGATATAGTCTTGGTTACTAATAAAGGTAAAGACCGAGTACTTAAAAATACCAGTTTCTGAATCGGATATACTGTAGAGGCTATGCAAATCTCTAATGGAATTAACTTGTGGCCCTTTATTAGGTCTATTTATTATCTATAATGCCTAATATGTTTCCTTGTTAGTTAATAAGGAGGGTATATCTCTAGTAGCTAAAGGTAATAAAGGTGAGTATAGGAGAGCATTAGTTAAGGGTAGAAATACAATAGTAGGAGTAAAGGATAGGGGATAGAGGAAGGATGTATAATAGAGGCATGTTAGGGGCTAGCAGGTAGAAAAGACGTGGCTTAGTAGACTGAGGTTTATCTAAGACCACTAACTACTCCAAAGGAAAAGTTCTATCCTGCACCAGTTAAGAAGACGCCAGTATATTTTAACTAGGTTAAAGAGGGTAGGCTAATAAAGGCTAATTCTAAGACATCCAGATCAGAAAGCGACGAGTCTTTTTATTTAGTTTGATTTAGTTTTATTCTTATACCATAAGGTGCTAAGAAGGCCTATAGGCTTACTAACCTAATCTAGTCTAATTGGAATAACTCTTTGTTTTATAATGAGTCTTTTCTTTATAGAGGACCAAACGAGTTATAGGCTGGCTAACTTATTGCTGCCAAGTATAAAAAGGTAGAGAACTTATAAGCTTACTATAAGCGAGTCTCTCAACTTCAATCTAATATGCAAAAACTTGTCTATACACGTAAACGACAACGAGATATTCTTGATATAGAAGCAACTAGATAGAAATAAAACACCGAGCTAAGGAAATCCTAATTAACGCCTTAATTCTTAATACTGAAAGACAAGAATATAATTGCATAAATTTTCCTTATAAGAAATTTCTTATACCTTAGACCTCTTAGGATCTCTATCTATAGTAGGATCCACCTTTCTCTTACGTACCCTTCTCCTTAATATCTCTTTTAATAAATCCTCTAATACCTTTCCTAGTTGATCTCCTTGCTTATACGGCTTGCTCCTCTTGGCTATCTCTATTATAACATCTTTAAGTAGTTTATATATCTCAGCATAACGGCGAAAGAGCTGGGGATTCTTAGTATAGTATAATGCAAGTCTCTTTAGTGGTATATCCGCGGCTAAAAACCTAGGTAGGATACTAGTATATTACTGCAATAGGGCCGAACATAGATACGAATGATTTATAACTAGGGCTTTGGAGACGTCTTAAGTCCTTTATTATGTAACAAGAAGGCAACCATAAGATAAGATACTTTAGTTATCTATGCAAAATCATGGCATTGGAAATCGTTAATACTTTAGATAAGGGAGATGCAACTCTAAGAAATGTTGTAAGATTAGCTAAGCTATTCTCTGCTTACTTATTAGTATTGCTAAATAAATATAGGGGTCTTATAAATATACCTTAAGTTACTAGCAAAACGTGTTTAGAAACTGTAACTGTATCCACTAGTTAAGGCGAGTCTATCTTGGCCTCGCCATGGTCCTTTATTGGCTTAGGTAAGCCTGTCTTAGCTTCGCCATGGCCTTCCAAGTCCCTAAAGTAATTAAGGTATATTTTTTATACACCTCCCCAAACCGTGTCCTCTTGTGTATCGCCCTTTGTATTGTCGTTGTTTTCATAAGGATTGACTTTATTAGGTATTTGAGCAGGCGTACAAGGCATCTATTTCTGCATAGGGTCGGAAAGCTGCGATTATTTCTCCTCCCCGCTACTAAATGCCGTGTCTTTGTCGTCAATGTAATTCTAGGATAATTTAAGGTTTCTTATAGGTTAATAACTAGGTATATTACCCTCAGGGCAGTAGTATATAGTGATGTTTCTATAAGCACTAGTTGAGGACCTATAGGTTATATTAGCAACGTATCTAAGCTTAGTTAAGGTAATATATATAATATCTGGTATTCTTATAAAGATGGTAAGGGATATATAGTTAAGAGGTTAGATTTAAAGGTAAGTTGATTTAATGGTATATAAGAACCAGGAGTATAACGTTTATATTCCATTTCTCTCCTAGGGCGGAGTTAGGATAGAAGGTAGAATAGAAAGGCAGAGCATACCAGCCGCCCTTTTCCACTTTATATAGTATCTATGGTACAATATTTAGTGGCTATAATTACTCTTAGCTTATGTATTGTCTACGCCCAAGACTATAGGCGCCTGGAGCAATCTATAAGTAAGGCATTGTTAGGAGTAGCTATTAGCTAAGCTGTTACTAAATTTAAATGGCTGACAATCCCCAATAGACGCCGCATGCCTTAGTAGGGTTTAGAAGCGTTCGCATAAAGTTATAAACTAGAACTAGAAGTTAATAATAACCCCTAATAACGCCTCTTTTAGCAGGAATAGCATTATATAATCCACTTCTAATACCCATCCTTCCTGGGGCAAGACACTGCCTAAGCAGTAGACTTATCCTAGCTAGTTAATCTTATATATTAACCCCCCATCTATGGCAAAGGAGCTGTTGGTGCTTATAGGGTGGTTTAATTAGCATTCTGGCTAAGCCCTTTATAATCGCTCTGCCTTATATAGGCGGTAATTAACTTCTGTTAATCTGCCTTGTGTTAGGGGAGATCTTTTACTTAAGGCGCTAAGCAGCCACTACTTAGAGGTCTATAGGCTTGTTCTATATCCCAATAACATTAACCATAATTTCTCCTTAAGTGGTATCCCGCAACCCTAAGTACCTATAAGTATAGCGTCCCTAAATTGTCAGCTAGTAAGTAGGTGTTTATAAATAGAGAAACCTACTTTAGAGATAACGACGGCAATATAGAGGCGTTAGCTAGTTAGGAAAGTAACTTTATTAATAAGGATTAAGAATGGGACGCAGAGACATTATATGACGGAGAAAATGGTATTAGTACTAAAGATTAAGAAATAGGGGCAGTGTAAGAGGCCAGCCTAACCGGAACGTATGATTATCTAATCGGCAGTGTCATAGGTAAGTAGAAGGTGAGTCAAAGATAGAATGAGTTGTACGTATTGAAGGACAAATGCTTCTAACCACTTTTATTCAGAGACTAATCACTAGTTCTTCTCTAGAGGAGAACTAGCTTCCTATATAAACCTTCTAAGACACTAGTAAAACCTTTCGCCCCTATTTATCTAACTATGTCTCCTCTAGGACATATATAGGACGTAGATAGGATATTAATGAAACCTCTTACTGTCTTATCTAATATGTACCTCCTAGAGGGTTCCGCTATAATTGCCTCCCCTTCTAGGGTCTTAGTCCTCTAAGACTTTACCTCTTAATAAACTCTTATGGAGTTCCAACTAAAACCACTAGGGAAGTTCTTTAGTGGAAAGGTACTCTATAATACGGCTTATTGCCAGTTCTTTACTAGCGTAGAACCTTACTTTGTCTTTTATTCCTCCGCTCTTCTTCTACTATAGCTCTTCACGGTGCCTTTATAATGGAACTTTAATAATAATGAAAATTAAATAGGATTTACCTTCCTTATTATAAGAATTTGTTATAAGCTAATCTGGAAGTTGTCCTATACAACACGTTAACTAGCCACTATCCCTATTTACCTAAAATGGGTCCTAATAATAATGTCTTAATGTTAATTTCTTCTAGTTTATAAGCTGTTGTCTCTTACACGTCTTTCTATTAATAACACTATTCGTCTCGCCTTTTAGCAGACTGTTTTTTATTATATCTTAGCTTTTAGCTTCCGCATTTCTAGCTATTCTTTCTACCACTACTCCGTTCTCTTCTTATAACGCGTTTATGGGTAACAGGATCCCTATTTTATCTCTTTAATAATACTAACTTCCCATAGTATTCTCTCGCAATAGCTTGTAATTATGCTGCGCGTCCCTAGACTGGCGGCGGCGTTATCCCTACTCTATTAGCACCATAGACCACCTCTATTGCTCCTACAGTGGTTTCTCTAAAGTGCTGCCATTATTACGTTTACGTGCTTACATTAAACCCGTCCCACACCTATAAGATGCCGCGCTCTGGCGAGAATAGATTTAAGTGTTCCTACTATCGCAGCCGGAAAAAGACCTGTGTTTTAGTATTTCCTATTCCATCCTATTCTGGACTCCACTAACTATATTAGATCCCTGCTATCTATACACATAAGGCTCGCCGGCTCTAACGCGCCATTAGGGATTTCCATCTATATTAGAATAGTAAAAGATAGGGACGGAAGGTGTCTTTTATTGCTTATAGCCTTTTTAATTTAATAAGGGTTTCTACTACTATAGAGACGCAGTAATCTTGGACACATAGTGTCTAGGAGCGCATATGTAAGCAGCTTGTTCTTATAAATAACAATATTTACACTCTTACGCGGGCCTTTCTAGCTAGGTGAGTCTCTTTAGTAATATGTTTAGGAACTATACTAACTCTTTAGTTATTAACTTTCTAATCCCAGCCTAGATGCTAATTTGGAGCCTAGGGATGATACTAAGAATAGTAATAAAGATAAACGTTCTCCCAGCTAGTTCCCTGGCCGTGGTAGTCTATCTAGTTCCCACTACTCTAAGAAGAATGTTAGTAAGAATGCTAATGCTTCCAGGGATGGGAGTGCTGATAATACTGCTAGTAATAATGTTAAGATAGAGGAGGAGGCTCCTATTACTACTTCTAGTGTTTAAGTTATTATTTTGTTCTTTCTTTCTTCTTATAGAATAGCTTTATATAGTGTCTCTTTGGTGCTTCTAGAATGCCCTAGTACTGGGAATTGACTTTATACTTTAGGGATGCCTCTATTTTTATTTTTGGTAACAGTCTGTGTAAAAGCAGCATACTGCTATAATCTCCGTATGTAATGAACGGGTAATATTCTTATAGGTGCTTTATAATTTCTTAAAATTTCTAAATCTTTACTCTGTGTTTTTTTAGTTCTCTTTATATTATTAACTCTATTGCGTATCTCTAGTGTTAGACCAGATACTCTCCTTTTATCCCTTAGGAACCCTTCTAAATCCCTAGGGCCCCTTCTTCTGGTACTACTACTTATTCTTAAATAGCGTCCTCTTTGGATAGTATCCCTAGTGGTTCTTATATAGATCCCTATATCTTTCTCTTATAGGATTCTAGGATCCCTATTATAATAGCAAAACGTTCCCGTTTCTAATGCCTATACTAAACCTTATGGTTTTAATTTATAGGGTCTTCCCTATTATCTTATCCGTAGTATATTTAGAACCGTTACTAAATCCTAATTTATAGTCTTTAGGAAAGTTTTAATTGCCGTCTCGCATCCTGGCTAAAGGTGCTCCTTAGGTTCCTAACTATTATACGCCTAGGAGTATCCTTTCTAATAAACCAAAAATTCGCGTTTCTTCTAACGCCATCTTTAATCTAGAATGTCTTTTATATTCCATTTTAGTTCTCTATTAATTTTACTAGGTAGGGGTGGTTTTATACCATCTCTTCTCCAGTATAACTCTAATAAGGAAACATAAAATGTAGGATATATTAGATATAATTTTGGCAATTTTAATTTATAGGCTTGATTTCCTTTAGTTTTCCTAACTATCTTAAAGGGTCTAAGCTACCTATAGTCCAGCTTCTTCTTAATATATTTCGTCCGGATATTTTTTATAAATAGTAAGACTTCGTCTCTTATTTTAAATTCTTTAGGCATATATCCCTTATTATAGTACCTTTTTTATATAGCCTAGGCGTCTAGCAAGTGCTTTTTAAGTTCTTTTCTACAAATTCTTATTTGCTTAATTCTCTTAGACGCCACTAGGGCCTCTCTTTTAGGAACAATATCCTTAACGTTCTAGGGGTTATTTACTTTTACCCTAAATAGTGCTTTATAAGGGGTTATTTTTGTGCTGCTGTAGATGCTTATATTATATACATATTGCGCTAGAGCTAACTATAATAGCTAATTATCCTATTAATAATTAATATAGTAGCGGAGGTAGTGTTCTAATAACATATTTAAACGCTCTGTTTGTCCATTTGTTTACAGGTAAAAGGCAGTGCTTATCTTTTACCATATTTTTAATAGAAGACAGAATAAAGCCCAAAATGCACTGTTAAATATGGTACCTCTATTAGATACAATTCCCCTTAGCATACTAAACAAGAGCCACTGCTCTAAAAATAGGTCTACCAGTTCCGCTGCCGTGATTGTTATTATAACAGCAAAATACCCTAAAAACTTTATATATCTGTTAATAATTACTAGGATAGCATTAGTAACCTCTCCTATTCTTATTTTAGTAGGGGGTAAGCCTATTATAAAATCTATTATTAATTCTAATATGGGTCCTTACAGAATAGGAAGCACTAATAATTTGCTATATAGGCGATGCCTAGATATCTATACCCTTTAGCACATATTATATCTTAATATATAGTCCCTAACTTCTTTAGATATTCCATCCTAAAAGTATTTCCTTTAAACGGCCTTAAGGGTCCTATTGGCACCATAGTAACCCCTAAGAGGGTTATTATGGAAGACCTTTAAATTTTTATCTTAAACTATTTAGTTTTTTAGGATATATACAGCACCCTTAAAGCGTAACAGACCCTTTTAGTCTTACTACTATAGCTTCTTAGTAACTCCGGCTAAGTTAGTCTCTACTATATCTTTCCACCTCTCCCTAGAAACGAAGGCGTCCCTTTATTATACTTAAAGAAAAAGACCTAGAAAGGTTTTATATAGATTACTTATTTCCGTTTTGCCCGCCGCCATTATAGACCCTAGGCGTGGCATAAGATATTTTAAACTATTAGTGCCAGCAGATTCTCCTACTGTTATATAGTATACTATGCTACAGATAGGTATCTTGCCTATCCCCTCTAAATCTGGAAACTCGCAGCTAATGCGCCGTTAAGTTAAAGGTGCTATAATACCCCTAGCACATCCTACAGAATTCTTGCTAATTCTAGGGTATGCTAACTTTGTAATATCTACTTAGTCTATAACCTAGTCTATAACTATATCCTATAGCTCTATTATTATGGTGCTTTGCAGCTATATCGCCAGGACCTCTACTCTACTGTGGAATTCTATAGTTCTAGGGAAAGATTCTTTTTTTTCCTAAGTAAATTTTGCAATATGGGAATTATTTCCCCTATACTGTCCTAGATTCTCCTAGTTTTATAATCCGGACATCTTAACAACCTATTAGCGGGATTTATCTTTCCTAGGCAGTACATAATCTTAAAGTTATACTATAATAGTGCCTCTGCCTATCTGGCTTGTTGACCGCTTAACACCTTTATAGTTATAAAGTATTCTAGGTTGTTATAGTCTATAAGGACTTTAATAGGATAATTGCTTCCTATATAATAATATCACCAGTGCTTTATTACTACAACTATTACAAGTAGCTTTTAGTTATATATTATGTAACACTGCTCTATAGGGGTTATTTTCCTTAACTAAAACGCCACAGGATGCTATTCTCCGTCTTTTAATTAAGATATAATTGTCCCTAGGGTAAAGCTGGATGTATCTATTTTAAGGTATATATATAGCTCCCAGTAGAAGTATATTAGGATAGGTACTAACGTAAATAAATCCTTTAACCAGTCTATAGCCTGCTTGGCAGCTTCCCTAAATACAAAGGGTCCTAACTTCTTGCTATTCTTAGATCCCTTTAGTAGATTAGTAATTAGGAGCATTACTTACAAGTAATAAATAATAAACCTTTAGTAGAAGTTTGCTGTACCTATAAAAACCTATACTTCCCTAAATATTATGGGGTATGGCTATTCCCTAATAGCGTCTACCCGGCTTTTCTCTATTAATACTCTGTTAATACTAACGATAAAGCCCAGAAAATCAATGCTAGTGACATAAAATAAGCATTTTTTTAGGTTTATATAGAGCTTGTATTCCCGTAGTCTTTCTAGTACCATTCGCACGTGGTGCGTATATACTTCATAGTTATTAGAGTAGACTATAATGTTATTAAGGTAGACTATATATATTATATCTAATAGGTCTAATAATGCCTTATTAATATAGGCCTGGAATGTCGCCAGTGCGTTAGTAAGCCCAAATAGCATTACTAGGTACTTAAAGTTGCCATACTGTATTTAGAACGCCGTTTTCCATTTATTACCAGCTTTAATCTAGATTTAATAGTATACATCTTTTAGATCCAATTTTATGAATATCTTTACGCCTAACAGCCTGTTAATAAGCTCCCCTATTAAGGGTAGCGGGTAGCAATTCTTTATAGTAATCTTATTTAGCGCCTGATAGTTAATATAGAGATAAAGGGTCTTGTCCTTCTTAGGTATAAATATAATTAGTGTCCCTACTTAACTTATAGAAGGCCAAATCCATCCTCTTTAAAGATTGTCTACTATATACTAACGTAATACTGCCAGCTTATATTCTAATAGGTTATATAGTAGTCTAAAAGGAGGTTCCTTATCTCCTATATCTATCTTATGCTCCACTAATATAGGGTTAGGCAAGGTGTGCGCGGCTTCCTTATTAGTAACATTCTTTAGGTCTATATATTCCTATAGAATCTCTAGTTCCTTAACTGCGTATAGCCGGATATCTAAAAATAAATACCCCATGTCCCCATTCTTGGTGTTAAGGATAGTATACATAGCATACGCCCACCCTTCCTCTTATATATAGTTTAAGAAAGTCTTTTAATCTTTAACTATAATACGCGGTTAAGACTTCTAGTGTTAATACAAGGCTAAAGGCCAATTAATATCTGGATTAATTTATTAAAGCCATGGGTATCCTAAAATAAGGTCATACCCCTTAATTTCTGCGGCGTAGAAGCATATCTCCTGCGTGTCTTATAGACTATCGCGGTCCTAGCTGGCTATAGAAAAAGTTTATTCTCCATAGCATGGAATCCAGTGGCCTTTAATGCTTTAAATAGTGCGCATCTACAAGCCACTAAGGTCTAAATCCAATTCTTTTACTAGTAATTAAGAAATAAACCCTATAGTCACGCCGCTGTCTATAAAGCAGTCTCATGTTACCCATTTATTATTAACTTAAATAGAGACGGGAATAACTATACGGCAGCTTACTCCCTCCTTCTCTTACTAGCCTAGTATAAGGGAGTAAAGATCTACTAGGCTCTCTCTTTTCCTAATTAAGTATCCTCTTGCTTTTTCTGCCGGTAGAAGTATTATATATGGCCTTTCTTACCATAGTAATAACAGCTGCGTAACTCTTAGTTCTATAGTTTCTGCCCATTATTATTCTAGGGTTGACTAGCGTTGCTCTAGGGTTATAAAGCCTGCTCGCGTTATCCTTCTATAGAGTAGTTAGGTTGGAATCTGCCCCTTTTATTAAAGCTAGGTCTAGTTCTACGCTCTTTATTGTTAGCGTCTCGTTCCTTTTACTTCCCTAGATAGTCTCTTTTAGCGTTCTTAATCCGAGTAGCTTTAAAGATAAGCTTTTCTTAGGAGGTAGGAATTTCGCCCTTCTCCTATATAGCCTGTTAAATCTTAGGTCGTAACTTAGCAAGTAGCTGGTAAAGTTATATAGCGTTATCCTATAGGTCCAAGTAGGGTATATTATCTTCTAGTTCTTCTAAGTAGTTTATAAACTAGACTACACTCTAGCCTTCTTGCTGTTTGGCGTTGTGGTATTGCTAGTTATAATCTATCCCTTAATTAGTAGGGTCTTAGATCTGATCAACTAACCATAACTTAAGTTTACTAAATTTAAGGGGTGTGGTAAGTTTCTTCTTATAGCGTGTCTATAAACTCTTAATGGTGCCACATAGGAAGGTAGAAGCAATTAGTGTCTAATTATACTTATTAGAGTAACGTTTTAGATCTAGCCAAAACTTGGTTTTGCATTAACGGATAAAACAATTATAGTTCTGGAGACTATTACCATTATACTTATTAGGTTCCTTTATGCGGAATTTAGGTTTTTCTAACATTATAGCGTAGTGTGGCGTTACCCCTTTAAGTCCGCTTTATATCTGGGGTGTCTATATTTCCCCCAATTATCCTTACAATTGTCCTTAGTAGTCTTAATATGCTTATCTTAATTATATCTCTAACTCCTTTGTCTTTTATAGGGTCTCGCGTAGCAACCACTCTAATAACTCCCTAGCGGTGATTATTCCTAAGGGTCTTAGAAGGTTAGACGGACTAGCCACGGCTTCCTAGTCTACTTCTTTATAAGTAGAGGGGATGCGCTCCTCTAGGGAGACTCCGTCAGCCTCTCGTAGTAAGGGCGTTGTTTTAGGGGGTAAGGAGGTATGGCCTATTATCGTTAATTAATAGCCGTACGTTCCTTCCATAAAGGATTGTAAGCAATTAGAATTGTAAGAGGCTAGCCTAACCGGAACATATAATTATCTAATCGGCAGTGTTATAGGTAAGTAAAAGGTAAGTTAAAGGTAGAATCAGTTGCACGTATTAAAGGACAAATGCTTTTAACCACTTCTATTTAGAGACTAATTGCTGGTTCTTCTTTAGAGAAGAACTAGCTTCCTATATAAACCTTCTAAGACACTAGTAAAACCTTTCGCCTCTATCTATCTAACTATGTCTCCTCTAGGACATACATGGGACGTAGATGGGATATTAATGAAACCTCCTACTATCTTATCTAATGTGTACCTCCTGGAGGGTTCCGTTACAGGCAGATAGTAATGAAGAGATATTAAGCAATAGGGCTATAGAGGTGATAGTTAGATATAGTGGCCTTGGCTTTATAGTCTTAAATCTATAAGTATAGGATATAAATGTAAAGAAGATTTCTAATAAAAGCTAGTAAAAGGGTTAAAACTTTGGCCTTTTTTTATTTAGCCTATCGCGAAATGAAATAATATTTTACTATTCCTACCAGAGTCTCTACCTACTTAACTTATAGTAAGCTATAAAGCATTTGCGATAATCTATGCTTCTACTTAGATAAATTTATTTACTACCTTAAAAGTAATAATGGAAGGCAAATCTATGCTAACAACCTAGGATTTTTTAAATTTCTTATGGACCTAGGATATATGCTACCTTAGCAACTATTAGTTGTGTTTAAGACTACAGTACTTATAGATTTATATCTTAAGGATATAAACATGTTTTTTTATAGTGTTTTCTTTTTGTTTAAATTATTTCTCTGCTTATAGTATATAGCAGTTGTTTATCTATTCCAGTGTAGTGGGGAGGGGTGGTTGGGTTACGTAAGGGGGCTTGGACTTATGGCTATGCTTATAGGGTTGTTTATATAGGAACTTCTCTAAGTATATATAAAGGGGCTTAGACTTGTGGCTATAGGGCTGTTTATATAGGAACTTCTCTAAGTATGTATAAGGGGGCTTTAAGTCGTTATAAAGTTTATAGGGGTTATTATGTGGGAACTTCTTTAATATTTCTAGATCTAATCTTATGTATTTCTTTTACTTCTAGGTTTAGGATTTTTGTAATATTTGCTTCTTATTAATTTAGGTTTATATATAATGCATAAGGCTTAAATGCAGTAAGGCTAAAGAGGATGCTAGTATAAGGTGCAGCTAGCTTCTAAGGGCGTTTTTACTACACGGCGCCCTAAAGATTTTGGCGTTAGGGGCCGGAATAGGCTGCTATAATGCCTAGATTGGGCATTGCTAGTATAAGGAATATTAGCATAAAGACAAGGCTAGTATTGGAAAGGGAGCTGAAATAGGCTTACTGGTGCTCCTACTATGACTATATATCTATTTAATGCATACGCCCGTCCAGAAGCGGAATGGAATAAATATTTAAGTGTATTTTCCTTAAAGCAATGCTATATATAGCCGTTTCCATCTAATTTATGCGGTCTAGCATATCTAATATCTTATTTATTGTAGCCTTATTAAGCTAGTAGAAATAATATAAAGTGCATACACTTACCACAACCTAAGCTATCGAAATTTGTACCTTTACTAGGTACTCCCTACTTCTTATAATTCTAAGAGTATAACCCTTTAACTTAAAAAGATATCCTAGAGGCGTTTTAAACTTTACCTATTCTTATTAGCTACGTCTAGCAACTTCTCCTGTATATATTAGTAGGTTAAACCCTCTAGGAATATTACTTAAGTTAAAGACCTAATTCTAATTGCTATCTAGCAGTACGTCATTATATGCGAAATATTAATGGATTAGTAGACTTAATGTAGATGTGTTAATTGTGAAGTTCCTAAGAAGTGTTAGACTGACGTTAAGGATCCATACTGTTGCCTAAATAGGGTGTGGGTATTAGGAACCCCATTACTTAGGTATTATAGTTACTTAGCTACTACCCCATTAAACTCTTCTATAAGCGATAATTAGGGGATTATATATACTATACCTAAATCTATATATATGGTATTTTAGTAAACGGAGTATAATTAGCTCAGGTCTTTATAAAAGAAAAAGCTATATATAAAAAAGCTATAAACTATTCGCATTTAGAAACTATATATATATTTTGGATTTATATTATAGATGCGCTAGAGTATGTTGTTTCCTTTAAATATCTAATTGACTTAGAAAACTAAGGCTATACTTAAGATTATCCTTTCCCCACTAATTCACAGTTTCGTTTACTTTTGGCTATATTAGCGGATAGGAAAGTTAACTAGCTAAAATTGAATTGCTAACTTTAATATTAAACGCCACAACCTAAGGATGATGCTTATTTGTAGGTACACTATAATTAAAGATAATATCTACTTGTTTTAATGTCTTCTAGTCTAATATCCTTATAATTAGGTAGCATAGCTCTGTAGTATTGGCGCTATTAGACTACTAAACCTAAACCCTTTTAATTAACTTAGTATTGGCCTGCTTAATGGAAGTATGGACCTTCTTAAGTTGGGCTGGGTATGTCCGGATAAGGACCCGTACTGGACATGCTAGAAGCTTGATTAAAAGCGAAGCCATAAGCGTCTCCTGTCTAATAATATTAAACGTTTATTAGCTAGAAGGTTATATAAGCTAGGTAATCGTGCAAGCTAGGGGTTGTGTAAGCTATAGGATCTTATAAGCTAGAGATTATGGGAGCTAGGAACTTATGGAAACTAGGAAATTATGCGAGTTAGGAGATTATGTAATCTAGGTAATCTTACAAGCTGGGCAATCTTATAAGCTAGGCGATTTGAGCCAAAAGGGTTATGCGAACTAGGCAATTATGTGAGTTTGGGGTTATATAAGCTCTTAAATCTTATAAGCTGGAGGTTGTAAGAGCTAGGTAATTATAGGAGCTGGGAGATTATAGGAGCTAGGAGACCGTACGAGCTAGGTAACTGTGCAAGCTAGGTAACTTTATAAGCTAGGCTATTAACCAAGGTAATTATATAACTAAGGTAATTGTGCAACTAAGGGGTTCTAAAAGTAAGGCGCTTAGAAGTTATATTAGTCCTTAGTTAAGCAACTGACGTTTAAAGCTCTAACTAATTAACCAAATCCGTTATAGATTAGATAAAGCTAACGACCACTTCTTAATATATATATAGAGGCTCTAGAGCCATATTTAATAAAGCAGAGTTCTTATTCTTAATCGTCCTGTTTAATACCAAATCACTCCCTTAAATATTACTTAAAATATAGTTAAAACTAGAACCAGGATAGAAAACTAATAAAATATATTATCTAAAAGTATTCCGCTTATCTTAGCGCAGCTTATAGATAGCAAGAAATATAGCAACTTAAAACTTATATACTAGGGGCTAGAGTTTAAAGTCTATAAAGTAATTATATACACCTAATCTCTTATACTTATAGCTGCCTATAATAGGGGCTTTTAGGTAAAAGCCAACCAAATATTTAGTGGAATTAACCCTAACTAGGAACTAACTAATGGGTAGGAGGTAGCAACTAATATTATAAATATTAACAAGTTTAATTCCGGCACTATTAAGAGAATAATCTAATTTATATATAAGAGGGACTATAACAATGGCGAGGAGGAGTAAGGATCCAATATTATAAGTATAGAAACGCTCAGCTAAGGTAAGGGATATGTTTGCACGCTAATCCAATTTATCTATACTTAAACTTTAATCCATAAAATTAGAGGTAGTGCAACTTAATAACGCTGATGCCTTATCGCTATTTAAACTAGATAATAGCGGTAGTAATAATAAAGATATAACAATACGGCTGACAATGGCCAATATTATACTTCGCCACGTCTATATTAATATAATTGCTAATTATTATAATATACTATAGCTGAAAGAGCTGCGAATATAAAAATCTAATATATTCTAGAAACCAGCTAGTCTACGGACGGGTTTCCTAATATTGTTAAGAATATCTTTGGCCTAATAGGCGACTTGGCATTATATAATATAATCACCTTAATGGCGGCCAAGTATATTAAAGAGCTTGTTAAACTTAAGGACTTTACAGAGCTGGACGTTATAAGCGATTTTACTATTAGTATTATACGGACGGTAATTACCGCATCCAAGGACATAGAGGAAAATTTTACATAGAAACTTTAAGCTATTTAATCTCAGCTATAATAAACAGAGTTACTATTTTAATCTGCTAAGGCAAGGTGCGCCGCGGCTAAGAGCAAAAGTAAAAATATTAATAACTGTCTTAATACTCTCTGCGGGACTAGGACCTATTGCAATATTAGTTATAGCGCTAAGTTTATATGTTATATTAAGGATAGTAGTTATCTGCTTAACCCTAATTACCCTTATATACTTCATTGCTTAAAATGCTAGTATATAATTTAGATAATATAAGAGCCTATGGCTATCCTATAAAATAGCAGGTAGGATGGACAGGTTACTTTAAGTAAGTGTATTATATACATAGGAAGAACCTTTTACTGCCATTTCTATAATCTAAGCTAGCTTCCCTAGTCGCCTTTATAAGCTTCTATATTGTAAGAGCCCTTTTTAAAATAATAAGGTAGTCTCTAACTACTTAAACCAAATTCTCCCTAGTAGCTTTCCCAGGGCCAAACTTCCTATTAAGACCCCATAGCTCCTCTATGTTTAAACCTAGCCGACTTAATAGCTATAAGACAGGTTTTACAGCCTACTATAACATTTTGGCTAACCATTCTAATATATATAGTTTATCCCAACCAACTATAACGTAAGGAGCGCCTTTAGTCTCTTTTATTTTAACCGCGATCTTATGCATTTTGCTATTACCCTATCTATAACTAATAATTTGGACCTATCGCATTATTTAGAGAGCTCACTTAATCTTATTATGGTTAAACTAACAGTAGGTAAATATCTAATCTATTTTAAAACAAGTTTGTCTCTAGTTGTACCGGATGCAAATTACATTGGCCAATTATATTTGGTCTAAACCTAACCGTTACAGTCTGGTGCCGTCCACTTTAGTAAGGGGTTATAGATTAACTCTATAATCTATTTAGTAAGCGAATTAGATATAATATGCCTTTAAGAGTATAAAAAGGTTAAGAAAGTTAAATATAAGGGGGTTAACTTATTAGAAATTTAACCCTAGGCAGTGACCTATTTATATATTAATTGCTAAAGCCCTAGTATCTAGCTAGTCTTATATCCTTATATCCATTGGCCAGAACAGGGAAGGGTGTATATATCTATATATGGAAATATAGGTTGATTATTAGGTAACAAGAGCCGCTAAAATGTTTAGGTGTGGCATTCTAGAGTACTTAGTTAAATAAAAATGATAGGGTAAATAGGTTAGCCTCTAATGCGCACGACATCTGTCTTGTATATTAAGGCTTATATATATACTAAGCATTTTCCTACTACCCCTCTATTTGGATAAAGCTAGTTATATAACTAAAAAACCCCACTTATCCTAATTTACTAAAAAGTATTATCCGCGCTTTTTATTAATTACTTAATAGTAACTAGGCCGTATAAAGCGGTAAGTAAGACCTTTGCTAGAACCTTATTAATACCAATACTAAAAAGTGCCCTTCCTTAAATGTAGTTTCTGCATAGTTGATCCCGTATCTTCCTAATACAGCAAAATCCCTTATCTTTTTTATTGGAACCCTTCTGCTTTTGTAGATATCACTTATACCTAAACATTTATATTAGATTGAACTAGATACTAGCAATATAATATGGAACATCTGCGAGGTGCTAAAGAAGCAGGAAACCACTTTTATACCGTCTTTAGAGCTGGGTATAGACAAATACACATTAAAGGAAGTGGATTAGAAACCCACTTTTACACTATCCTTAAAGCTGGGTATAGAGAAATGTATGTTAAAGGAAGTGGATTAGGAAACCACTTTTATACCGTTCTTGGAACTAGGTATAGAGAAATGCATATTAAAGAAAGTGGATTAGGAAGCTTTGCACCTTTATAGAGTAGCTTAGCTAAAGTTATTTATAAAGGTAGGTAGTAAGCCATCAAATTATACATAATCTGCTAATAATTTAGCAGCCTCTACAATGCTAGGTTATTTTTTAATCTATAAAAGAGGATATACGCATAGGAACTTAAAGAGGCTAGTTTATCATTCCTATCTAGATCTTAAAGGCGCCCATATATATTACCAATAAAAGTACTAAACAGTAAGTAGAGCTGGCTTGCGGGTGTGCTGTTCTTTATGCTGCTAATAAGCTAGCCGCTATTAGCGATGGGGTGGTGTTTCTTATCCTATCGCCATAGCCGGTCTAAAATAAAAGCCTAGTAGGCAGCTTATGGTTCTATGTTAAGATTTGTTAAGTTAAATGCTTTAAAGAAGTTGTATTATGGTTTAAAGGATATAAGGAAATTATTAAAGAGGTTATATTGTGGTTTAAAGTCTATAAGGATCCCTGGTATAGAAGGGACTTTATTTTATATTAGAGTTGATAATTCTCTACTTATTCTATTATCTAGTATTGCTAAATAGTTTTCGGTGTCTGTTAGCGGAGTAGATAGGTTTGGTAAAAAGCTCTTAGGTCTATTCTTAGTATTAGATAAAACTATTATGCCTTTATAATATGCCTCCTACTATATAGAGTTCATTAGGACCCCTAGATTACCGTAAGTTATTCCCATCTAAATTTGTAGCTAGTTCTTGCTAAATAGTCTATTTAGCCTAGGTGCCTAGGCCTACTTAAATACGTCTTCCTTAAGGTTAGGTACTGGTTATAAAAAGCATTTGCAATAGTACTTACTATGTAGTATAACTCTTCCCTTATCTATTAAATGTAATATATTAAATAGCTGAGCTCTGTTATCTCTGTGGCCTAGCAATAGATTATATAAATTATTTTTAGGGTTTCCTAATAAGAAGTTAGAATTTTCTTAGGCACTTAGTTCTATCTACCCTTACCTATACTGTTTCCAGTGGCATATCCATACGCCTCCTATATATGCGGTATTGGAGCGGCCTTTTAGAACGTGGTAATAGGATTTACTATGTTATATTGGTCTTGCCTTACAATGCTGGTACTCTACTCTACCAAAAGTAAGTTCCCCTTTCTTTGGGCCCTAAGTTGCTTGCTGTTTAGTTGTTTAACAGTTTCTAATCTTCTCTTTAAAGCTTTCAGAATCTAATTAATTACTTTATATGTAATAGCCGCAGTAGCACCTAGTAAAGTCAGCATCCACACTAAATTATAGAGATTTTAACTATACTAATACCTTCTTTAATTAAGCTTTTAGTAAGTGTATAGTATTCTTTTAACGTATTTAAAATGCCCGTATCTTTAAGGGCTTGGATTAATTTATTGTGGTTAGAACCTACCTTTAAGAACTTCTTTTCCCATCTAAGATTATGGTTAGTATATAAATAACCATTATTTACTGCTAAACTTACACTCTATCCCCTATTTCTAAAGGAAGGAAGAATAAGACACTAGGCCCTCCTAGCGCCTTACTAATTAGGCAGTATTTGCTTCCGCTAGTAAAGAAATCTTCTATCTCTTTAGTAAAGTCTTTAAGCAGGATTTCGGTGTTTAAGCCAATTCTATAAAAGTCTTTAGCTATTAAGCTTGCTGTATATCTATCTTTTAAGAGTTTCTATAGAACTACTTAACCAAATCTATAAAGGAGTTAGTAGTGTACCTTCTCTGTTTTAAGAACCAAGTAAATAAAAACGGTATAATTAAGCGGATTCTTAAGAAAGCTCTTCTAATTGTCTGTGTAGGTTTTCTAAACTTAAGGGTTCTAGAAAGCTGTCTTTCCGGCCTAAACTTTAGCAAGAAATATTGCAACCCTAGGGTTAGGCTTAGAACGGCATATCTTTAACAGACTTAATTGTAAAATACCAGTTTCTTTAGAATTAACCCTAAAAGTTATATTTTTTATAAAAGATTTTAACTTTAACTTAGCTTTGTAAACTAACTTAAGGACTTTGTTTATATTTTGGAGTAACTTAAAAAAGTTTAGTAAAGAGGTGGTATCCATAAAATAGGTAAACTTACGCTTGGCTCTAGAAGCGCTAGCTCTTCTTATACCAGAGCAGCTCTAAGTTTTACGGTAATATTAGTTATTTTATAGGTGTTGTAAGAAGTCCCAATAGTAAATAGCAGGCAAAACCTTTTGTTTTAAGCAATGGTAAGCTAGTACAGATTTGGGGCACTAAAAAACCTATAGGTTTTTTAGTGCTCCAAATCTATACTAGTATAAAGAAACTCCTTTTATATACTAGCCTCCTCGGCAACGCGTCCCTAAAGAGTTAAATTAATTACTTAAACTAGATAGGCGGGAGATTTCTAGGATAAGTTAATATAAGCCTTAATTAAGATTCTATACCCTAAAAGCCTTTCTCGCTGGGAACTAATTGGATTTTTCCCTATATTCCTTAAAGAATTGACTTAATTCTAAATCTAAGTAATGCTTTAACATTGCTTTAATAATGGCTTAACTATATTAAGCCCGGTTCTATTTACCATTATAAAATTTAGGGCTTGCTGGCAGAGTTATAAGGCTTATAGGCTGGCTAGGCTGAAAATGCAGTTGCCTTCTTTCCTTTACTGTAATGCACGCTCCTCTACCTGTAGCCGCCACGTACGGTTATATAGTGTTTATTTATTGCCTTGTGATTTTCTGTACTATCGCCCTATAGTATTACAAGCCATAGCGCCTTTAGTGGCCTCTTATCTTTAATATAATATCTCTTTTCCTTATCCCCAGACTTGTAGTTACTGTCTTAATTAGGTGCATAAAGTACCAGATTATTTATTTACCTTAGGACACACTATAACCAATAGCCGTGTTACTAAGATCTTTATTAGCAATTATATTAGCTACTAAGGTTTATAAGGCCGTTATATTAAAGGAACTTACTAATAGAAAGCTAGATCTAATCTCTATAGGGTTTTATCAGCATATTTGTAAAGGGCCGCTAGGTAGCCCACATTACTATTCTTCTCGCTTTTCTACTCCAGGGCTTAGATATTAGGCAATTCTTCTCTATATTGCACTAGCTACTACTATGCATCCCAGTAGCAGTAGAAAGTTTTCTAGTGTATATCTTATTTGCTGCAATTCTAGTCTTTAAAATATGGTAAGTACGTATAGTATAACACCTGCGGAATTGAAGATCATTATAGGTAACCTTAAGGGTCGGAATACCTGCTATTATTCTGGCTGTGGCAAGTATAATCCTTCTTGCCATTTATTAGACAGATTATTTCCTTCTAGTAAGCAAATATATAGCCTCTAAAGACATCCGCTAATAGAGGCTAGGGGGAGTGTACTGTAGCGTATTTTATAATATTTTCCTTAAACTGCGTAAGGGTTTTAAATTACATGTTGCAGGATATTGTAATAATTAAAGACAGCGAATCCAATATTTTATTTGGGGAAGACGGCTGAAAAAAAAACTACATCCGTTTGTTATCTATTTAAACATCTGTTAAAAACCAAAGCGGACTATCTACGCCTCATTCTTAGGGACTTCTTTACTAACTTTACTCCTAATTCTACGTCTTTATCCTAAACACCCTTATTCTTATTAATTTTTAAGCCTTTTATCTCTGCCATTATGTCTTGCAAATTGTATTTATATTTGTTATTTATTACTACGGTATCTATGGCTGCGGTGCTGTCTATAGTATTTATAGCGGCATCTTAGGCGGACTTTGTAGTAGATTTTAGAAAGGTGTTCCTAACCTTACTAGTAATATTTATAGCGGCGTTAAAGGTGGCTTTTGTGTCTATAATAATAAGGTCGCTTATAATAGTCATAGTGGTCTCTAGTCTCTCCTTTTAATATTTCTTAACCCCCCCAATTATTTCCTCTAATCTTTGTTTATAAAGATTTAAAGGAGAACAAAGCGAATCTACCATGGCCTCTATGTCTTTATAGCTAGAACTAAACTTATTAGCCTTCTTATTATAATAAAACGCTATTGTCCTTACTATAGATATACAAAGCAGAACTAGAATGTGTAATAGTAGGACGCCTTACGCTTTAAATAGAGTATACTTCTTTTATAATAAAGATAGAAATACTACCTAGAATTAGTCTTTAAAACTTAATACTTAATTTTATAAACTGTCTAAGCATGGCTTTTAAAGTGTAGAATGCCATTTAATATTACATAGCTTTCCTTGCACACTAGATGGCTGTAGGGAATTTTTATATCTAGTGAGATAATACCTAGCACAGCCCGCGATTTTACAATCTCTGCCCGTCTAAAGTTAATTATTATCGCCTAGCTAATCTCTATATTCTAAAGCATATTATAGGGCATTGCATCTTAGTGTAATACTTCTAGCCAATATACAGCCCAAATTAAGCGCTTAACCTATTTAGTTAGGTATTGCCTATTATCGCCGTTAATATATTAAGAGATAAACTTCCCCCTAAAACTAAGGAACCTTATATAAACAATCTTTATAATACCGTTATAGAAATACGGACGGCCAAATTAATATTTCCTAGATGTACTGGCATATAGATCCCTTAAATTGGACGGAGGCGCTTATAGATAGTGGCCTCCTACTTTAGGTAGCTAGGTAAGAAGGGGCGAGCTAGGTAATATCTGCAAACTTTAGGAATCTCATTAGGAACGTAATTAAGAATATTAGATGGACAGTCCGTGGGTGTTAATAAGATACTCCATATATATCATATATATATCTCTTAAAATGCATTATGCCCTCTATTTACGTAGAACATTCAAAATAGCAACATTTAAACTCTTTTTAATACTTGGGTAGTTAAAAGTAGGTATTTACATACTTCTTTAGGACGTCTTTTCGCGGTATATAGCGCATCCATTTTTTATATAAGAACTTATTATTGCCTATATAAATAAGGTATACTAGGTAGAGAAGCTCTATAGAATATAACTAAACAGTCTCGGCTTTAGCGGCGTCTAAAGTGCTAAGCTCTTATTAAACAGTCCCGTAATCTTTATTATCTAGCAACTCTTCCTTTAGGGACATATAACCGGGAGTTTGGTAATTTAAGGTACTCTTAAAACTAATATCCTCTCGCTTTCACACATAAGATATCTTCTTACCTTTAAAGACAACAAAGTCTATTTTCTTCTATTTTAAAGGTTTGCATTAAGCCGTTTCTTATTAATAACGCAGTTAAGCTAAGTTTTTAATAAACTTGACTTGGGCTTTTTTATTTTTAAAAGGTATAAAGAGCATTCTAGTAATAGTAGCCCACTCCCAAAGTTTAAATTCCACCCTTAGCAGTGTTAATACCTCAGTTAGGCCCTTCCTACTAAGCTGCCTGGCTATCTTAATTGTGTTAATTAAGTTATAGAATTTATAAATAGCGGTTATTAATTGTTCCCTCTACAATCTTTAATATATTATGCCAATCTTCCACTTAGTCTCTTTATATTGCTGGTATAATTTGGTGCCTTTAGCCTTAGTAATAGGGTAGAGGCCTTTACTATAAATACGGTTCTTATATTCTTCTTGTTTGTCACAAAGTGCTTTAAGCTTAGGGTTGTTGCGGACTTCTTCTAGCTGGTCATTATTAAGCTCTATAGGCGCTTGTTAATCTTATAACAGCCTCATTCTTGCAATAGATTTGATAAGGAGATCCTATAAAGGACTTTTAAAATAGATGCTCTGGTAATCGCGTGCAATATACGTTAGTATATAATACCTCTTATATATACTACTAAGATGGCCTATAGTCTGGTTCTGCTCTTCCGGAGTAATAGTGTCTATCTATATAATTAACATATAATTAGGTCTAGAGGTAATTATTAAGCGGACCTACTGTTAATGTTTTTACCTAAAGCCCGTTATAGCTAGTACAGCTCTAGTGCCTCCTTAAACCTAGTAATAAGCCCTAGGTATATAAATATGTCACAGTATTTAGCGTATAGAAAGGCCTTTTCTTTTATAATATTGCTACCCCTAGTTATATAGCTGACGTCACAGAAGAATAGCTAATCTAGTACTTTATTCTTCTATTTAACATATAGCACGTCGCGGTGCGCTAGTACCTTAAGGTTAAAGATGTCTTAAATACTTGTAAAGTTATCTAGGAATACGTCTTAACTAATGCTAACGGCTAAGATATACAAAACAATATAGAACGCAGGAAGGTCTTTAAAACGGAAGGTAAATTTCTTTCTATAGATTTACAGTTAGTAGGATACATTATTTATATATAGCATAAAGCTTATGGTTTACCATCCTTTTCTTTATTCTTAATGTGTTCTAGGTTTACATTCACTATAATTATGCTCTTATTAGAGCGTTTCTCGCTACAAATAACTATAACGTTAATATTCTTAAACAAGACGGCTTTATTACTGCCTTTAGCACTAGCGCTTTCCACTAGAGTGCCTGGTCTTGTAGCTATAGCTGCGCTAAGTAGGAAAAGAAGCGAAATTTAGACTTAAATAATGCTATAGAGTGGCTTAGTATCGTAATCTAGAGAGCATAAAGGATAGTATAAAGGTCTTAGATAAACATAGCGTACTTTCCTTTGCCGACTTATTAAGCCTAAGGCTTAGAATCTACTTCTATAGCTATTAGTCTGCCTTAAAGGAGGGGTAGGAACTTACATTATAAACATTATTAAGGACATTACCGTCCATCTTATAGCGTGTAAGGTCTATATAGCACATACTAATTTATTTCTAATAGCTCTATATTACGCTCTCCTTCTTAATTTAAAAATATTTCTTCCGCTAGCAGAGATATGCTTTAAATACCTTTAGGGTGTATTTACGCAGCCGGTTATCTAGGGGTTTTTAGGTTTTCTTTTTAATCTTTAGGTAGTACCTAGTTTGCAGTAATTAAAGGGTGTAATAACAAGTTAGCGGGAATTTTATAATTTACCTCTCCTAGATTTTGCCTTCCCTCTTCTATAGTTTCTTAGTATAAGGAATATGGTTTAGTTTTACGGGTCCCTCCTCTTCTAATTTAGTAATGTCTTTTAGTATTTCCTTAGCTTTAGAGTCCAATTCCATGTCTAATTCCGTATCTAACTCTGCATTGGACTCCGCATCTAATCCCGTATCTAACTCCGCATCTAATTCCGCATCTAATTCCACATCTAATTCTGTGTCTAGTTCCGTGTCTAGTCCTTTAGAATCTAAATCTATACCATCTTCTAAACAAATGTATATATCCAGATCGGTGTCTGTGTTTAAGTCTGGACTTTAGAGTTATAAATTTGAGTTTTAATAAACGGCGGCGGCGTAGGGCGCTCCTCTCCTCTCTATCCTGTGGGCCGGAGCAGCTACTTTAATAGGTATACTACCATTTTGGCAACGGCGAGTTTGCTAAATAGGTAAGATTAGCATTATAGATAAGGATTAAATTACCAGAGAGGAAGTAGACTAAGGATAGTAAAGGGAGAGAGAAAGGAAGTGGAACAAGGGTAGTAAAGAGAGATAGTGTAGGGACAGGGCGAGCAGGCCATTCCTTTAAGTAGACGCTGGCCTTTCCACCTAGGCTGTGCCATTGTTAAATTAACGTAAGCGCCAATAAGCTTTGCTAAAGCTTATGTCCCATTTCTAACCCTTTAGAATAATAGGGCGGGATATAATAGGGATAGGAAGTACTTAAGCGAATAGAGCTTCTTTAAAGCGGCAATGTGACAGGGTCTAAGCGAGGTAAGAACGCCGCCAAAAGCGGCGGCCAACAACCTCCAAAAACAGATGCAATCCCACCACCACATGTATTTAAAAAGGTATTTAAAGAGTCCCTATTATATATAAAAAGCTATATACTTCTTATTTCCTTTATATATATGGATTTTATTAAAGGCGGTAACTATATTAAGCTTTATAAAGTACTATACCTTTACTAAATAGTTAAGCGTCTCTTAAATTAAAGGAATTAGATATTAGTTTTAAATTATAATTGCATTTAGAGCTTAATAATTAATATAGAATTTTAAGCCTCCTCCTAGCTTTTTAATAAATAATACGGATAAGGTAAATAGAGATTAACTAGGGCGAATAAATCCTTTTTCTAGATACTTATTAAGGTATTATTATATTATAAGTAGTTTTTCTTATAATATATTATATAGCGGACCAAACTTTAGTATTATACTAGGCTTAAGTTCTATCTTAAAATTGTGCTTATCTTAGTATAGGGCTAGTTAGTCTACAAATCGTTTTTTAAACTTATTAATTAGATTATAGTACTCTTTAGGTATAAGAGGTTAAGGATTAGGATATTATTTTAGTTCTAGTGCTTTCTTAATATCTTTTATAGTTATAGCAAAGATTTTATAATCTTGTTTTTTTGCTAATAAGATAAAATGTATAGCTTATATTATATAAATTTTAAGAGGTTTTAATAAAACATCTTTATATTCTTTACCATAATTAGTAGTTATAGATTTATTATATTGGCTTAAGGTTTATAGCAAGGGCAATTTATATTATATTAAATTTAAATAGTCGCGTGTATATTTATAGGGTAAATAGTTTTTTAAGTAATAACTTTAGCAGTAAGTTATATAGAACTTTAGTGTTTCTTTAACATAGCTAATTAAAGGGTTATATTATTTTAGCTATCTATATCTAAGTATTATCTTATAATACTTTAAGGGTATTATAAATAGGGAAATATATTTAAGGTATTCGCCTATCCGCAATTTTATAAGAGTATAGTGCCTTAGTTTGCTATATATTAAGGGTTTACCATTAAAGCTTTATAGGCCTTAGGGCTTATTAAGTTTCTTTAAATTTAGGCGTTAAGTTTTTATATAGTTTATATTAATAAAGCCTATACTAGTGGCTCCGCTATCTATAAGAATTTATACCTCCTTCTATTTTTTAAGTATTTAAATTTCGCTAAGTACATTAAGGGAGTTATATTGTGTATTAGCGCTAGAAGAGCCTAGACACTTATACTCTACCACTTTTTATCCTAAGGCGCAACTTAGCCTTAGGATAATTTATTTTCCAAGTTAACTAAAGGCAAAGTGCTTTATGGCGTCTAAGTACAATTTATAGAGTGGGTATAATTTAAGGAATAAGTACAACTTAAGGAATAGGAGGAACTACGGCAGACCTTTTTAAAGGGGTAAGTTTGGTAATGCTTTTAAATATATCATTTTTTACCGCATCTAAAGCACTCTCCATTTATAGCTTAAGTTCTTTATTTATTAGTTCCTAAGGATGTATAGGATTAAGTGGTATTAAGGTCTATAGGATTATATATATGGCTTTTAGGTTTTAGAAACGGATTGCGCTTTAGGGTATATACCAGTTTTATAGATTTTTAAATATAAGATATAGTTAACTTTAGAAAATAAGTCCATTTGTTATATTAAAGGTCTTTATTAATTTATTAATATATTATAGCAAATTTAGATAGGTTTTTCAGTAGTTCCCTACCTACTAACTAGGCTCTAATTTTATCTAAAATAGCTTATTAAAGGGCAGCGACTCTGGCGGCTTTATTCCAATCTAGTTCGCTAATAAGGCCTAAAAATTCTAAAAAAAAAAAGCTAGTAAAGTCTTGGTTCTATTATTATAGGTTTTTAAGTTTAGTAACAGCTGTATATTCGCGGCTAGCGTTATTATATATTTATTCTAGCAGAGAGATAAAGGTTTTAAAATTAACAAAGATGCTATTACAGAAGAATAGATTTATAGTTTATATAGCATCCTTATTTAATTAAGATATTCTATAGCTAACCTTACTAGCTTTAGTGGGGTATTAATTATAGTTTATTAAGAGTTTAAGACGGAGCTTAGTTATAAAAGGATATAGGTTATTTTAGTTTCTATTAAACATTAAAGGATTAGAAGGTTTTTTAGATTTTATAATAGGTATTGGGTTTATTACATGTATAGGTTAAGTAACTATTACTAGTTTAGTATTCGCGTTTAACGGGCCAGGTTTAGGTACCATTATTTTAATCTTGTTTATAGGTATTACTATTAGGGTCTGTAACGTAAGTGCCTTAATATTGTGGAGTTCTTTATAGAGTGCTTCTATTAATTACTAATATTAGGTTTTCAGTACAGCCTACTACTAAGCTAAGGCGTCTATAAAGAACTATTGTATTATGGTTAACTGTTCCCTAACTAGGGATATAATACTTATAATTATCAAAGGGGATTCGGGTTTGTTTGCCATTTTAATAGTAGTTATTTTAATGTAATGTAATGTGAGGGCGCGAAGAGGCTTTAGGGAAGATTTAAAGGAATAATATAAATTCTATCTAAATCTAGGAGTATATAGCTCTTGCTAAGTACAAGACGTTGCGTAAAGAAGAGAAAGGAATAATAAGAGAATTATATAATCAAATACTCAGGGGTCTTGGTAGTCGATACGTGCATATATACGCACGCGGTCTTCGACGGACTTTAGTAGAATTTAATTAATCTGGTAGAACTTGGCAGAAGTCAATTAAGCTAGCAGAATTCGGCAGAATTTGGTTAAAGCGTTGGAATTTATCTATCAAGTGTTTCACCGAGACATTCCTACTGTAACTGGGCTAGTGCCGTTACAAAAATAAAAAGTACTTAGGGAGCCGTAGAGCCGCGTAAGGATAGTGTCGTTAATCTTAGCTACAGTATTATTACAAACGGTTAGGATAGCGCGATTGCGGAAGGTATTAGGCGTAGTATATACCCGCGTAAGTAGTTATGGAGGGTATATATACTTATAAAAGGGTTCCTTAGACCGGAACTAGGTTATACTAAATAGGATACTAATACTACTAGATAGGGACGTATTATAGGATAAACTTTATACCCAGGCTATAAACTACTAATTAACCTTACCTTAGCGGATATGTATATTTAACCGTAGGGATAGTATAGAGAAGGTAGGCTAGAGGAATAACCGCTATAGATAGGTACCTATAATAGCTATATAGTTTCCCTATAGGACAACAGGCAGTATCTAAGTAAAGTTACTACTTAAGATAGTAGGGAGTCCGCTAAAGGTAGAGTTGTTAAAACAGACGTTAGTAAGTATATGGTACACGGCTTTAAAGCAGTAGCGGTACTATATTAGCACCTTATCCTAAATAAGCAGAGAAGTACGGCATAGAAGCTTAGCCAGATTTAAGCTTTTAAAGATATTATAAGTAGACTCTTTATATAGATTAATAGGTATTTAAAAACAGGAGTGGGTAGTATAGCTACTGGGCAGTAAAAGGGCTATAATGCCAGAAGAAGCTATATAAAGAATAATCTTACCATATAAGCAGTAGTAGTAGCAAAGATAGTAATAGAGAAACGTTTTACTAGTACCTATAGGGCCCTAAAGAAAGAAGTGGGCTATCTGCAGATCTATATCTATAGCGGCAATAATAGTATTAAAGCATGCTGCCTAATTAGTATTTAGCTACTAGCGTAGCTTAGTAAACTGGCGTTCTTTCTCTATAGAGTTATATTACTATAGCTCAGCTATAAGAAGCTGGTTACTTCCCTTGGAAATAATGGCCCACTAGTACTAAAATTGGGGTAGGCTGTAGTCTATAAGTATTTTTTGGTAATCCGCAAGCATCTAATAAATAAGGTATAGGCCGTAATTAAGATAGGCGTCGTTATCCTTACTAACTATAGGAGTATTAGGCTGCCGGGCCAGAAAGCGAGGTAGATTATCGCAGATAGACTATTTAAAGCGGTCCTATAAAGCAACTTGCTCCGCAATAGGGCCGTAAACTAAAGCGGTTATAAATAAGGAGCGTAGCTAGGCACTAATAGTAAAAACGGCGGCCTCTGTAAAGTAATTAATCCACTTATAATTATCCTCTAGTAGCCCTAAAGCCACACAGGCGGCCTAGAAGGTTAGATAAACTATACTAGTAATAGTACGGAGGTCCTTAAAGAAGGTAGGGCTGGAAATGGACATTAGCAGCAGCTGTAAGTAGAACCTCTCGCCCGTAATAGGACTGTGGTAATATATACGGCCTTTATAAGGCCTTGCTGGCATAGACGCTACTCCTATTACTTTAGATAAAAGATATACTACTTAAGGAAGTCTTAATATAGACAGTTACGGGCATTCTTATACTCCGCGTTATACTTAAAAAAGGCCATTAGTGTAGAGTAGGACAGCTTAAGGCGCTACTGGATTTCCTCTATAGATTAGTCTAGCTAAAAGTATACGGGCTGTTTGCCTAGAAGGTGTACTATAAGCTAGATTATGGGGGGGAACTCCTTATAAATAGGACACTTAAATAGCCGCTAGATAGCCTTAGAGGGGCTAATATAACGGCCCTATAAATACTAGCTTACTTTATTACCGTCCGTAAGTCATAAAGTAGTGCGGTTATTCCCCTTATATATATACTTATAGATATACTTAACGGACTTTACGGAGGCGTAAATTTTAACATTTATATAAACATAGTACTTTGTGGTTAAATATAAACTATACGGAATAATCTAGCTGTTATCTATTTTAAATATAGCTTTAAAAGGCCCTGGTAAGCGGATAGACCACATCCACTAATTATTATAATAATAATATTCTAAATAGCCGTCTTTATATATAATAGTAGTAGGGTTAAAAGGCTTAAGGTACCGCTTTAAGTAGGTTAGTAGAAGGCCTAGCCCTAGTAAAACTATATAGGGAGCTTGCGGATTCTAGGAGCTATAAGGGCCATAAACTATTATTAACTTTATAATCTTAGTAAAATAACTAATAGGATTGTCCTTTGGCTACAGAAGCTCCGCGGATATAAAATAGTTAATAACAGCTAGGTCTAGCAGCTTATTGCGGTTATATAGATATAGAAAAAGTAGTAGGTATAGATAGGGCAGGCCCTGTTTCTGGTATTTAATAGTCTAAATAGAGCCGCGGTACTGGCTAAAGATCTACTTCTATTTTAGGTTATAAAAGAGGTAAATAAGTTTTATGCAAAAGACGCGTATAATTAGATCGGGCCTATCTATAGCGGTTTACCTAGGCAGTAGCTTATAGGTAATCTCGTCCTACTTAGAGTTAGTAATAAACATAATAAATATACTTAGACGGCCATATTTATGGATAATAGCTATTAAATCTTAATAGTACTGCCTAATAAAGTAAGCTCCGCTAAGGAAACTTAATAGAAGAACTACGTGGCGGCCTAATAAGTTAGGGTCCAGATTATCGCGGGTAAGAGTATCTATAATACTATTATATAGCTCCACGTAGAGGGTTATTTAGTTAGAGCAGATCTAGCTAAGCTTATTCTAATTATATAGCGTCTATATATCTATAACATACTGCTAAAATAGCTAGTAGTAGGTAAAAGAGACTAACTTAGAGTTGTTATAGACGTGTAGGTAGAACTAAAAGTACGCCTACTACGTTAAACGGTCTTGCTAGTAGGCTTAATTAGAGTTATATAGCTAGAGACCCTAGTGCCAGCTAGTATTACCGCGAGGAAAAAGTAGCATATAGTGGAGCGGCATATATATGGTATGCGTTAAGTTAATACAGTAGTATCGCGGCTGCTTATTAGGTGTATAACACTCTATAAGTATAATATCGCGGAAGCTGGCATTACTGTACGTATCTGGTATAATAACGGCTACCTTATTACTTATTAGAAGGTTCTTACAGCGCTAATTAGTACTAGCCTCTAAGATAAACTGCATCTATAGGTTTAAGATAATCTATAATAGGGTCGTTATGGGCTAAGCTTAAAGCCGTTCCCTTGTAGTTTAATAGAGGGCGATAAAAGGGTTCTATACCTTAGATAGTATAGTAATAAGATACCGCAGAATAGTTATATTTAGCTAGATATTAGAATGGGCCTATAGCTAGATATTTATAGCATAACTAGGGTTGTAAAAGTATAGTTAGGTATACCACAGAGCAATATTAGTAGAATGCTCTAGTAGGCCCTATAAATAGTAAAGCTTATTATATATCTAAAAGCAATTTAGGCCGCCCTAGGTTATACTACAGTTAATAACAGTATAGTTTATGGACGTAAAAGCTAATACTGCATTATATACACGGAGCTACTCCCTAAACTACCTAGCAGAAGTACTATAGGACTCTAAAAGGTCGCGTAGATATTTTAGCGGAGGCTAGAATAGAGAAAGGTTTATATTACCATATTTATAGTAGGCTTTAAACCGCGGATTACGGAGTGGTAATATACTAATATGTTTATTAATCTAATATAGGGCCGTATAGAAGTTATAGGTAACGTTTATAGGACTAAAATCTAGCTACTCCGTAATATGGTAAATAGTAGTAGTTGGACTATAATCTGGCTGCTTTGTAATAGGGTGGACTATAGTAATAGGCCCAATATCTAACTGGCCCGTAATAGGGCGGGCCATAGCGGGTCGCGGCTAGATTAATGCGGGCGGTCGCGGCTGGATTAGTATAGATAGTCGCTAGATCGATACGGGCGGTATAAGGGAAGAGGTAGCGGCGAAGGTAGCGGCGGATGCGGTAGCGACTGTAGGTTAGTTTATAGGCTGCGGAAGGTCCGCTAAAGATTGTCTAGACTAGATATATCCCTTTCCTTTCTCCTATATATAAGGTTAAAAAGGCAGTAAGTAAAAAAAGAATAAAAAGAACTAACTCTGTAAGAGTTATAGGTCTTATATAGAGTTTTATAATAGTTTGTTAGGAAGTTAGCAGAAAAGTAATATTGGTTATAGGTAGTACAAAATATACAATTAGAAGGCATTTAGGTGGTAGATAGTAGGGGGTAGTAACTAGGGTAATAGGTATAAAAGGATATTTTAAAGAGTAAGGAGTAGGAAAGAGGTTAGGGAAAGAAGAATTTAATGAAGTAGTATGTGCACTATTAGGTGACTAGAGCCAATTTTTAACCAATTGGAACCTTAGATTTAACCTAAACTCAATATATATAAGACGAGAAATAAGCAAATTTTCTAAGGAAAATTCCAAATTGCGGACTTTTAGCCCGCAATTTGGTTCTTGGAAAAGTTTACTTATTTCTTATGCCTACGGCAGGCTTTTATCCTTTAGGACGAAATCCTTTTAGGAACTAAGTAGCTGCCCTACTACTGCCCTGCTACTACCCTGCTATTGCCCTACTACTACCTTACTACTACCCTACTACCCTACTACTGCCCTACCCTACTGCTGTTAGATAATCCATATTCTCTAAAGGCGTGGGTCACGTGCACGAGTCACGTGCACGGAGCACGTGCATTGTAAAATCTCTTCGTAGCTCGAAGCTCTAGGGCCCCTAAGACACGTCACTTAAGACACGATACTAGATCATCAATCTATCAACCCATTTCATCAATGAACTCATCTATTTAAACTTCGTGACAACTGCCCTATTGCTGCCCTACAGCTGCCCTATTACTGCCCTACTACTACCCTACTACTACCCTACTGCTACTACTACTATTACTGCCACTGCTACTATGCCGTCCCCCTATATCCTATCCCGTAACGGCTAGTAATATACTAAGACTATAGTAATACCTCCAGATATATAATATTAGTAGTTATAGCATCCCTATTCTATGGCAGTAATAATAAAAGCCTAGCTATATCTATTACTCTTAATAGCACAATATATAGCTGCCTATGGGTAAATACCAGTATACGTAAGTCAATACCAATAAAGTTAAAAGACTACCCTTATGACTTATTTATAGTTATAGTAAAGTATAGCTGGATTAGGAACTGCTGTCTAGTAATAATAAACAGTAGTTCCCCCTCTATAGAAGTAAGCTTAACGTAAGGGAGTAGCTATAGCTAGTTGTAAAGGGTGCCGCTAAGTACCTAAGTCTTAATATAGCGGCGGCCTATGCGCGTAATAACTATATAGGTACCGTTATAGAGGCCTTCCTTAGGATAGAGGTTCTATAAAAGAATTATAGGCACGCCTACCTTTAGGGAAAGCTTTAATGGAGGTAAGCTACTAGGGTTAAATATCCACAAAAGCTCTGCCAGCAGCAGTTTTATATAATTTTCTTCTTCCCTATTTTGCTCTATAGAGTCTATAGAGTAAAAGGTGCTTAGGGAGCCGTAGAGCTGCGTAAGGATAGCCTCGTTAATCTTAATAACGGTATTATTATAAACGGTTAGGATAGCGCAATCGTGGAAGGTATTTAGGTTATAGTAGGCCCGCGTAAGTAGATATGGAGGGTATATATAGCTATAGAAGAGTTCCTAGGACTAGAACTGGGCTATATTAGGTGGGATACTAACCCTATTATCTAGGGACATATTATAAGATAAGCTCCATACCTAAGTAGTAAACTACTAGTTTATCTTACCCTAGCGGACATATATATTTAACTATAGGGAGAGAATATAGAAGGTAGGCTAGAGAAACGACCGCTATAGGCAAGTACCTATAATAGCTACGCGGTCCCCCTATAGGATAATAGGTAGTATCTAAGTAAAGTTACCGCCTAAAATAGTAGGGAGTCTATTAAAGGTAGAGTTATTAAAACGGACGTCCGTAAGTATATAATACACAGCTTTAAAGTAGTAGTGATACTATATTAGCACCTTATCCTAAATAAGCAGAGAGGTATAGCGTAGAAACTTAGCTAGATATAAGTTTTTAGAGATATTACAAGTAGACTTTTTATATAGATTAATAGGTATCTAAAAATGGGAGTAGGTAGTATAGCCGCCGGGTAATAAATATTAGCGACTTAGTTAATCGAGGCACGAGCACGGCAAGAGGGTCGCGCAAGCCTGTACGATTGGATTGTCTATAAACGAGGATCCAAAGCTAGAGAAAGGAAAAGAGAAAAAGGGTAGCGCCGCTTAAGGTTTTATACAATCGTCTGGTTATATAACTGCGACTATCTAAAATAGTAAGAAACTGTCTAAAACAGTAAGAAACTGTCTGCGACTATCCGCCACAATCCACTGCCATAATCCACCGTTTTCCACCCGCGCGGT